>Ga0105238_10000057_pt1 | contig 134757 bp, 120 predicted proteins | sample KBSC34metaG_FD_81526 | JGI IMG/M metagenome (GOLD analysis project Ga0105238, IMG submission 81526) | Corn rhizosphere microbial communities from Kellogg Biological Station, Michigan, USA - KBS C3-4 metaG | ecosystem: Host-associated > Plants > Roots > Rhizosphere > Soil | place: Michigan...
CAGAAGTCGCCTGCAGAATGGGGGACAGGTAAAACCTCCGCGCTCTCGCCTTCACTCTGAAGTTGAACACCCCGTCTCTGCTGAACATCAGTTCACCGGCAAATGGAATTGAGTTCGGGTCGCACTCTCACTGAAAACGACCTAAAAATACGCCGATTGTTTTGCTATCGCGGTTTGCTTGGGAGAGTCTATCCAATGAATGGTCTAGGATTTGGTGCTGCCACAAATTCAATGAATCACAGCGCGGAGACCAGAGCTGCGGAATCTGACTATCGTGAGTACGCTCCTCCACGGTTGTTGGCGGACCATTTCTTGTGCCTATGGACGCAATCGATCACAGGTGGCCACGGCGAATATGCGCAGCGGGTGCTGCCGGATGGCTGCATCGACATAGTTTTCATCAATGACGAAGCCCCGATCGTCGTAGGCCCATGGATCCAACCGTTTGTTGCTCGGCTTCCGGCCGGCACAAGGATTGTCGCGGCTCGCTGGCATCCGGGTCGTGCGCCATCGCTGCTTGGTCTTCCCGCCGCTGAGCTGCTTAACCAGTCCGTAGCATTGCGTGACATCTGGAGTGTTAAGCTCAGCTCTTTATTCGAGCAGGTTTCCGAGCAGGCGAGTCTCAGTGCACGAAGATCGTCACTCGAGAACATGTTGCTCCGGCTCTCGGCGAATGCGCCACCCCGCGACACGATAGTCAACGCATCCATCCAATGGCTGGCTCGTCATCCGCATGGCCGGGTAGCACAACTGAGCCGATGGATTGGCGTTAGCGGGCGTCACCTCCAGCGCCGCTTTTCGGCGTCTGTTGGGTATGGCCCGAAAGCCTTTCAGTCCGTTCTTCGGTTTCAGCGTTTAATGCATTTGGTTGGCCACGCCAACCCGCGGGGGAACCTTGCGGAATTGTCCGCAGAGGCAGGCTACAGCGATCAGTCCCATATGACCCGCGAAGTCCAACGCCTCTCCGGCTGCCCGCCGACCGTTCTGTTCCCATCCGCGCAATGCGCGCTGCAAATGTCTGATTTTTTCAAGACACCTTCGCCTGAGCTTGCTAGGCTCGGTCAAGAACAATCACTGAAGGGGTGACTTAATATGAAGTCTCCTGGCACATTGGGCCTGGTAGGGGTGCTTCTCATTGCGATGTTGGGCGCGCGCGGAGGGAACGTCCAGGATGCCGATGCTCTCCAGCCCGTGCTGATTAACACCTGCCTCATTACCAAAAATTTCACTCAGCTTGTTGACTTTTACCAACATGTTTTGGGCATTGCTCCACGTCTGAGCAATGGTGATTACGCCGAGTTCCCAACAAATGCAGGAGTTCTTGCGATCTTTACCGCGGAAGCCCAGGAGCGGTACATCCCCGGTTCAGCCCTGCCCGCGAGCAACAAAAGCGCAATCCTCGAATTCAAGGTAGCAAATGTGGATGTGGAGTTTATGCGACTTCACGACTTTGTAAAAAACTGGGTCAAGGCTCCCACAAATCAACCATGGGGAACCCGCTCCTTCTATTTTCGTGACCCAGATGGAAATCTCATCGATTTTTACGCACCCGTGAAAAAAACATAGCCTTCATTTCTCATTCAGTGCGCGATGCGCCGAAAAGCTTGCAATGTTCGCAGGTTTTCCAGCGACACCACGCCTCGCCACTCTTGTTGTGCCACTTTCCAGGCCGCGGGGTTGCGGTCTTCCCACGACCAGGTAAGCCCCCATCCGCCATCTGATTTCTGGGTGGAGATGGTGTAGTCCAGATTGGCGCCAACCGCGTTTTCCATTTCCGGATAAAACGGGGACTGCGGGCTGTGGACGAAAGTCAACGGTTTGACGTTGTAACTATTCCATTCTTTCGGATCCTGTACCACAGTTATGGCCAACACACGGTTGAGCTTACGGACAGCGTCAGTGCTTTGGCTGGGCGGCAACAAGCGAACAAGTTCTATGAGAGATTCGATATCGGGCATCTGCATGCGTGTCGGACTCGCGGCCAGGTAATTCAGGGACGAGTCGGTGATGCGCTTTAGGAATCCTGGCGGCAACAATACTGCGTAGTTCTGCAAATATCCCGCAAGCGCCGCTGTTGGAAACAGTGGACTCTCCACTTCGCACTTTCCTGTCTCCTCGCGCACCTCCCACCAGGAAGCGTGCGGTGAGGTATTTGCCTCTTTGGGCAGTGCGTGCCAGATGCTGTGTTTATCGTCGAAATTCGCCAGTAGATACCTAACAACCGATTTGACGTGCGGTTCGTTTGGCGGCACCCCTAAATCCGTAAATATACCCAGCGCCTTCATGGCGCCGAGAGGAGAAGATCCGCACCAGCGCGTGTCACTCTCCAGGCACGAGGCGAATCCCCCGTCATTGTTTTGGAATTTTGCCAATTCCGCAATGACCGCATCGCGGCTGCCGTTCCTGAAATAAAAAGCGAACAAAGCCCGCTCAAGGGGCCGGGCAGTCTTGTAAATAAACGTTTCAGCTCCGACAAATGCCGCGCCGCTGAGCATGGTTGAATGTTTGTCTGGAGTACCGCATTCTGCAATGCAGCACAACCACACCGTCTGCAATACACAACAAAGTAAATACCTAGTCGCCACCTTGGTTCCTCCTAGAGAAAAAGCAGCCTGAGTGAAGCGTAGGCAGAGGCTTGACCTATGTCTTGCACAATTCGGACATTCCGCAAGAACACTTATCAGGCACGGCAATTTCGTGCGTCGACTGAAAATTCTCGTGGACGAGCGCACAAACCCTGATGTAGCGTATTTCGGTGCTTCTTGCGGGCAGTCCTACTGAATTGTTTCGTTGAACGGTCGGAGTCATGAGAAGCAAGATTGCAGATGGTCCGGGAGGCGGCATCGTTTCTGGTCAGGAATCTGTCGATTCGCCGGGATCGCCAACCGCCCAGCCACCCGCAGGTCTCAGTCTCAGCGGTCTAAAAACTGAACCCCCACAAACCTACGCTGCCGGGGCGCCCGCCATTCTTAGTTCCATTCATCACTTGGCATCTCGGTCCGCCCTGATACGCGGGAGTTTGGCGCTCCGAGTACTCAATCAGAAAGACGGAATTGACTGCATGAGTTGCGCATGGCCGGAACCCGACGGCCATAGGCGCATCGTCGAATTTTGTGAGAACGGTGCCAAGGCAGTGGCATGGGAAGCTGACGGCCGTTGCGTCCCACCGGAATTCTTCCGGCAACACTCGGTCAAGGAATTGTCCGAACAATCAGACTACTGGCTCGGAGAGCAGGGCCGCATCACTCACCCGATGGTTCTGAGGCCGGGTTCCACTCACTACGAGCCCCTCCCATGGGATGAAGTCTTCCGCCTCCTTGCGCGGGAACTGAATGACCTCGCCAGCCCCGACGAAGCCATTTTCTACACGTCTGGGCGTACCAGTAATGAAGCCGCATTTCTTTATCAGTTGTTTGTCCGTCAGTTCGGCACCAACAACATGCCCGATTGCTCGAACATGTGTCATGAGAGCTCCGGGGCTGCTCTTGGCGAAGCAATCGGCGTCGGCAAAGGTACGGTAACGCTGGACGATTTTGCTCGTGCCGAGGTGATTTTGATTATTGGACAGAATCCTGGCACCAACCACCCCCGCATGTTGGCCACACTCAAGGACGCGAAACAAGCAGGCGCGAAGATCGTGTGCATGAATCCGCTGATCGAGCCAGGTCTCCTTCGGTTCAAGGATCCACAAACCCTGTCCGGCGTGCTCGGGAAAGGGACCGCTCTCAGCGATTTGTACGTGCAAGTACGGATCAACGGCGATGTCGCACTCCTGAAGGGCGTGATGAAAGAGATATTGGCACTGGAGGATGCGCGGCCCGGCACAGCGGTTGATTGGAGCTTTGTGCGCGAGAAGACGCACGGATGGGAGGAGTTTGCGGCAGATCTGAGACAGGAGAGTTTTGAAGCTTTGGCGATCCAGTCTGGCGTTACGCGAGCGGAAATGCGAAAGCTGGCGGAACTCATCGCTTCATCGCAACGCGTTATTGCGTGCTGGGCCATGGGCCTGACGCAACACAAGAACGCCGTGGGAACTATCCAGGAGATCGTGAACCTGCTTCTGATGAGGGGAAGCATTGGTAAGCCCGGTGCTGGTCTTTGCCCGGTCCGGGGACCTTCCAACGTGCAAGGCGACCGTACCATGGGCGTGTGGGAGAAGCCTTGGCCGGACTTTCTGGATCGGCTCGAGCAGGTCTTTCACTTCAGTCCGCCTCGTCAACACGGCTTAGATACAGTGGGTTCAATCAAGGCCATGCACGCCGGTCGCGCGAAGGTTTTCTTTGCGCTGGGAGGAAACTTTCTATCCGCCGCGCCAGACACGGAATATACCGCCGCGGCACTGCGGGGTACTCGCCTCACGGCCCACGTCAGCATCAAGCTGAACCGCTCACATCTGGTTACAGGAAAACAGGCATTGGTTCTGCCTTGTCTCGGGCGCACCGAAATCGACATGCAGAGTTCCGGTGCGCAATTCGTAACAACCGAGAATTCGATGGGCGTAGTGGCGGCATCGCGGGGCAGACTCGCACCTGCATCGAAGCACCTGCTCTCAGAGCCCGCTCTGATTTGCCGTATGGCGAAAGCCGTGCTTGGGCAGAGGACGAAGCTGGATTGGGACGCGCTCGCTGATAACTATGATCGGATTCGCGATCTGATCTCCCGGTGTATTGCGGGCTGCGAGAACTACAACGAAAAGGTTCGTCATCCGAGCGGATTTTACCTTCCCAACAATGCAAGGGAGGGCCGCTTCGATAAAACCAGAACCGGAAGAGCCCATTTCACTGTCCACCCTTTGCCCATTCACAGCCTCAAACCCGGGGAACTAGTAATGATGACCATTCGCAGCCATGATCAGTTCAATACAACGATTTACGGTTTGAACGATTGCTATCGCGGAATTCTTTCCGAACGCCGAGTCATCCTGATGAATCTCGAAGATGTTCGGGAACAGGGCTTGCGAAAAGGAGACGTGGTGGACTTGGTGAGCCATTGGGGAGCGGAGGAACGGCTGGCCAACCGGTTTATTGTGGTTCCCTACAAGATACCGAAACAGAATTGTGCAACTTACTTTCCGGAGGCGAATGTGCTGGTGCCGGTCGACAGCGTTGCCCAGAGGAGCAATACGCCCACCTCTAAGTACGTTGTCATCACCATTCGGAAACAATCGGGAGTGGAGCCGGGAGAGTCTGGCTAGTGCTTGAGTTATGCCTGCACTTAGCTAATCAAGGCTGTTGGCCAGCACCCGTGACGAGATCGTCGAGGTCCAGGTGGCCGGTGTTCTGGCACATAATTCATGGGAGAATTTGAATACGGTCGGGGTCGGTATGAAAGAGTCTCGGTGGGCGGTTTAGCTCGCCTCAACCGAAGCTCGCAGGAGTAATTGCCGCCAACGCGGTTCGAAATGAAGGCTCAAAGCGTAGGTGGGGACCAAACATGGGAATCGTCGTCATCGGTGGGCACTCACGGAGTGTCGGCAAAACTAGCGTGGTCGCCGGCTTGATCGCCGCTCTCCCCGCCTACGATTGGACCGCCTTCAAGATTACGCAGTTCGGACACGGGATCTGTTCACGGAATGGCAAACAGTGCGACTGCGCATCTCGTGATCGGTGCTGGGCGATGACCGAGGAGCAGGACAGGTCCGGTATTTCAGATACTTCGCGGTTTCTTGTGTCCGGCGCACGACAAGCATTCTGGGTCCGTACCGAACAGGGCCGTTTGCACGAAGCCATGTCCATGATTCAACGCAAACTCAAGAGTGGGCCGAATGCCATCATCGAGTCGAACAGTATCCTCCAGTTCGTTCGGCCAGATCTTTACATCACTGTGCTAGATCCCACCACGGAGGATTTCAAAGCTTCGGCAAAACATTATCTGGACAGAGCCGACGGTATCGTGTTGCACGGCAGTGAACAAATTCCGCCCCGTTGGCCCGGAATCTCTGTGGCGCTCGATGCTAAACGAGTATTCCGGATTTCACCCCCACCCTACGTAAGTACATGCCTGGCGGAGTTCGTGGCGAAAAAACTGAACTGATTCCCGGTTGCGAAGAGACTTGCCAGCTGTCGGCCTTGGTGATGGGTGAATAATTCCTCCACTCATTGAGGGGCGAGGGCGAAGGTCAATTGCTGTCCAATCCTGCTGTCCCATTTCTGCAGAATGAGCCCTCGAGAATACACTCAGCGCGTTTGGTCAGTGAAAGCAAATGGGGTTAGTCCAGAACGGCTCGCCGCACCGAATTCCTGATCGGCAGGTCATCATTCAAGTCCGACCGCCGGCGCCATCCTTCGTCGGGCCCTCAGTCATTGCGCTCCGCAAGCTAGAAATGCTGTCTTTTTCGAGCACGCTCCAGAAATGAGCGGAACACCTTCAGCAGACTGGACTACCCTCCCACCACGAGTCCGCAAATGCCGAGCCTGCCATTTCTTACAGTCGCTACTGCATTGACGCTCAGATAGGGTCCGCAGTTGATCGACATAAGGAGTCATGCAGTAGAAACAAGAGGCGTCCCTTCGGTTCTCCTTATCCGAGCGAAGTTGAGACGTCGAAAGAATCCTTGCACGCCACCTGGCCGATGAAGCTTATGTCCACATGGAAAAAGTTTTCACGCAGAACGTAAAACATCCAGTGGGTCCGGGGTTAGGGTTCTCCCGGGGCATGCACCAGTCGCCGCGGGGAAGATTGCCAAAACCGCGGGGGCGATTGTTCATCGTTTCACCCGCGAGTAGGAGGCTCTGCATGTATAGAGTCGAAAGAATTCTTTGTCCGACTGACTTCAGCGAAGGGTCGCTGCAAGCTCTTTCGGCGGCAAGCGATATCGCTACCAAGTTTGGAGCTGAACTGTCTGTCATCCACGTCTTGCCAATCCTCGCCGCCGTACCGACCGATCCGAATTTCATTTTCGAAGTGCACCAGCGTCAAGACCTGCTCTACGAAGATATGGAAAAGCGTTTATCTGAGATGACTCGCGAATCGAAGGGAAAGGGCATACAGGGCAGAGTATTCGTTGAGCACGGCGACGCTGCTGATGAGATCGTGCGCGTAGTTGAAGAGCAAAGAATCGATTTGATTGTGATCGCCACCTTCGGCAAGACAGGATGGCGCCGACTCGCCTTTGGCTCGGTTACCGAAAAGATCGTGCGTCTGGCGTCTTGTCCGGTACTGGTTGTCCGCGGCATTGAAGAGCGAATCCGGGCTGAAGAAGCCGCCTAGGAGATTTGGCTGGGGTTGCCGAACTGCTTTTCGCCACTTTGCGTACGGACCCAGGGAGTAAGCGTGAAAGAGAATCAGCCACTTTCAACCGATGATGCCAATACCGTCGAACACAAGCGTCTCAATCAAGCGCGCGACATCCACGTGCCCTGGAAGAAGTGGGGCCTTACCTGAGCGAACGCCAGTGGGGAACGGTGCGCGAGGATTACAGCCACGATGGCAACGCTTGGAGCTACTTCCCACACGACCACGCGCGCTCTCGCGCCTATCGATGGGGTGAAGATGGTCTGAGTGGCATTTCTGATAACCAGCAACGACTCGGTTTTGCACTGGCTCTCTGGAACGAGCGCGATCCAATTCTGCAAGAGCGCCTATTCGGACTCACCAGCAACGAAGGCAATCATGGCGAGGATGTAAAAAAATACTATTTTTACCTCGACAGCACGCCGACTCACTCATATATGAAGTACCTCTATCAGTATCCCCAAGGTGAGTTCCCGGGGCGCTCCCAGAATCCGATGAGTGCTGTCGTAATCTCTTTCGGAGTTTCCGAAAACGCCAATTCAGGGGTTCATGGATTTTGCTTTGTCTCTGAAGGGCACGTCATGCACTCGACTCGGCTAGTCAGCATTCAACTATGCTGCGCGCCTGGGCCGAGCATCCATTTCCTCTAGTCTCCCCCTGATGCGACGCAGGCGCATGGAAAGGGCGATGCGCGTGACTCCACGTATGAAAAGTGCCGCACCGACTAGGGTACCGATCGCCCAGATAGAGCTTGCTGGCCAATGGGCAAGGATCAGAAACCCCAAGATCGCGGTAATCGCTGCGTCAAAGAGAAGCCAGCTCCAGCCTGCAATTGGCTTCATTTGAAAGGCCAGAACTGCTGCAGCGCCGGCCTCAACGACCAACATTATGCCGAGCGCTACCGTGAGCACGGCCACGCCCCAGAGCGGATGCATGACCAACACGACTCCCCCAAAACCGTACACTACGCCGAGCAGTAGTCTCGTAATGAACGCACCCACGGTGTGCGCGCGCAGCGCCTGGAGAAGCTCGAAGACGCCAGTGACGATCAAGATCGAGCCGATAACGATTGCGGTAACCTTGGCGGCAAAAAGTGGGTAAACAATGAGCAGTAATCCCAGAACTGCTGTCAGGATACCGAGGCCAATCCCCCAGCCTGCTCGATTCCTAGTGTCGCCCGAGAGCTCGCTGCCCAAATTCGAAGATGCCAGCATAAACAAATCTTCCTTGCTCTTTTACCAAACGGGAAATTGCTTGATCAAATTGTCTACATGAAGGATGCGTTCACCCAACTGACAACATTGCCAGTGGCCCAGGCCAGTCTAAGAGAGCTCATACCGCAAGCTATTGGAGGCAGACGATTTTCCCTCGTTCGGGACGACCTGATGAGCGATGTAGGATTTATCCGCAACCGGTGCAGCTCGCCTGCTACATGGCACATTCGTGGTACAGGCTTGTGGGTATTCAACCCGATTCGGGACTGTGGCACACTGCGAGCCATGTCACCCCGCCCGACTCGGAAACGGGTAGCAAAAACCGCGAAGGTTGCTCGCCCTGAACAGCCCGAAGCACGTGCTGCAGGGCAGCGCCCCATACCTCTATTAGACGAAGCCCGCAATACGGAGCACACAGGGAAGCTGCAGCACTACATCCATCTGGCTGATCTTGCGCTGAAAGGCACCACGCGTTAACAAAAGCCGGAAAATTCTCTCCCCCCAAAAGGTTCATTCCATCATCGCGCGTTGTCTTCGTGTGCGCCTCTGCCGGTGAACCGGACACGACGCATGGTGGTCGGGAAAAAGAATCTATCGAATCCACGATCGTTTTTTTCTCCTAATTGCGCCCGTATCAATGGAGGGACATTCAATCATGATGCCAAGTCAAATAGAACTGGTACAAAGCAGCTTCCAGCTAATAAAGCAGGATGCTGAGTCTGCCATGATGCTTTTCTATGATCGACTATTTCAGCTTGATCCTTCGTTGCGCTACATGTTTCGCAATTCACGCGAGGAGCAAGCCCGCAAGCTGGCTCACGTGCTGACCGTAGTTGTGAAGGGATTGAGCTGCCCTGAGCAGATACTGCCGGCAGTGGAGGAACTGGGCCGGCGGCATGCGAATTATGGCGTGCAGGCTGAACATTACGCGACGGTAGGGGCCGCTCTGCTGTGGACTCTTGGGGCAGGGTTGGGCGACCGCTTTACACCCGAGGTGCGCGATGCCTGGGCAAGCGCCTATCTGCTGCTCTCATCTACCATGCAGCGTGCTGCCGCTGAGGTGGGAACGGTGGACACATTCGCAACCGCTCAGGATGCGTGATTGCGATTCCCAAAGGACGGAGCGCTCTGTTCCTTTATCTCGTTTCAACTGGCTTCCTTCGGGCAGCCAGGTCTGCGGGATGCAAAGATCTTTAAAGGCCCTCCTTGAATGATCGTGTCTGTTCTCCCTCGCGCACACGGGGAGGGCCAAAAGGCTCCAATAAGAGAGGAACATAGAGAGAATCGGCGACCTGGTCGGGCTCGCCAGGCCAATTCGGGCAGCCTCTTACTTTTCCGCGACCGCTACACACCCTACTGAAATCAACAAGTCTTTCGGGAGCGGAACCTGCATAACCATCCGCGCAGGAGGGTCATTCGGGAAAAATTCAGCGAAAAGGCGATTGAGCTCGGTGAAGTTGGAGATATCAGTGACCAGGATCGTGGTATTTACGACAAGGTCGAGTCGACTGCCGCCGGCCCGAAGAACAGCATCAAGATTCTTGAACGCCTGCAGCGCTTGCCCTGTGAAGCCCGGGCCGGCCGATTCGCCGCTGGAAGGATGCACGCCCGGCTGACCGGCGACAAACAGCAACCCCGCCGTCCGTACCGCCTGAGAGTAGGGCCCGATCGTCTTCAACCCTGGAACTTGGATCACCTCTTTGTCTGGCATAGTGACCTCCCGCGATGAACGAAGAGAGTTCAAGCCTACGCAGTCTTTGCAGAACGGTTGTCATCTCCGTGTCACTTCAGGTATTTCCGCGGCATTGTGAGACAGGGGGACACGCATTCATTTCTTTAAAAGATCTCCAGACCGTGGAGCCACTTTTGTAGGTCGAACGGTTCGGACTTGATAACCGGCCTTCCTTGGGAATCAAACCATTCAGTTCTCGGGCGATCATAATAGAGCTCGATTCCGTTTCCATCGGCTTGTCTGTAAGCAACTCATACAGCACGACACCGAGTGAGTACACGTCTGAAAGCAGCGTGACGGCTTCTCCACGAGCCTGCTCAGGGCTGGCATAGTTTGGGGTCAGCATTACACCAGCCGCGGTGTCGGTCGTGGTCAAATCGGAAAAAGGGTCGGCGAGCAGCTTGCAAATGCCAAAGTCGAGAAGCTTCGGCGAATCGTCAGGGCCGACCAGAATATTGCCTGGCTTGATATCCCGGTGAATTACGAAGTTTCGGTGGGCATAATCCACCGCAGCGCAGACGCTCAGGAATAACACGATGCAAGCTTCGATCCCCAAGCTTTGCTGGCGCGCATGCTCGGTAATCCTCAATCCATCCACGTACTCCATCACGATATAGGGAAGGCCTTGGTCAGTAGCACCGCTATCGAGGAGCCGAGCGATATTTGCATGTTGCAGGCGCGCAAGAGTCTGTCGCTCGCGCCGGAAACGCCCCAGGATGAACTCGGTGTCCATGCCGGGGCGGACGAGTTTGATTGCCACTTGGGTTCCGTCCTGGCCCTCGCTATGCTCGCCGAGGAAAACTGTTCCCATGCCGCCTTTCCCCAGTTCGCGGATCAGTCGATACGGTCCAATCGTGGTAGGGCGAGCTAGGTTGCCTGATAAAAAGAAATGACGGCATTCTTAATCTTTTTTTGAACAAAACCACCTGGCAAGCCTTTGTGGTTAGCGAGTAGAGACAGAACCTCATTTCTTAGTTCATTGTCGCCAGCACTGCCCTTTTCCACGCAAAGGGTCTGTTCGCCTGGAGGCAAAGCAACCGCTCTCTCGAAGAGTTCTCCAACCGCTTGCCAGCGTTGGGGGTTCATAACTACACGCGCGACATTTCTCGGTGCAGCCACGCCTCCGCAAGACGAGTCTCGCGGCCGACGGTGGCAACCGAGATGTTAAGGGCTCTGGCGGTTTCTTCAACACTGAAGCCGCCAAAATAGCGAAGTTCAATGATTTGTGCCTTGCGCCGGTCGATTTTCGCAAGGCCCTCAAGGGCATCATTCAACCCAAGCAATTCTGGGCTCTTCTCTGGGGCGAAGCTGAGCGCCTCATTCAGCTGAACTACAGGTGCACCGGCTCCCCGTTTCGCGCTGTTGGTTTTGCGCGCATGGTCAACAAGAATCTGCCGCATCAGGTGAGCTGCAACACCGAAAAAATGTGCGCGGCCTTCCCAGTCAGGAGTTTCCTGAGATACCAGCCGGATATAGGCCTCGTGTACTAAGGCGGTGGGCTGCAGGGTGTCGGCTGCATGTTCATCCCTTAGATAGTGAACGGCCAGCCGGCGGAGCTCGGCATAGACAATCGTTGTCAAACGTTCGACGGCATGCTCATCGCCGTTTTTCCAGTCATGCAGCAGCAAGGTAACGTCCGGCGCATTCACAGCTGACCACCAGGACACAGAGTGTAGCTCACTTCTGAAACCAACGGACGTCTGTCGTCAGCTTAGTTCCTGCACATTGCCGTGCACCCTCACCATTGGTCTTTCTTGTACAATCCTGAGATCATGAGACGAAGGGGAAGCGGCCGTCACGCCAATCGCCGTCTCGTTGGCCGTCAGCGCACACCAAAACATCACGACAACGCCGATAAAACCAAGGAAGGGGCTAGACGAGAAAGCCCGATCCAGTTCAGCTTGTCGATGCTTTCCACCCTAGTTGTGGCGCTGTTCATTCTCACCTTCAACGTGCAGGCGTTTGAGATTCCTACCGGCTCAATGGAGCCTACGCTGCTGGTCGGGGATCATGTTTTTGTAGACCGTGCCGATGTCGAACAGCGTCAGCGTTTGGTGCCATTCTTGCCTCATCATCGGATTAGGCACGGTGACATTTTGGTGTTTTTATCGCCGGCTCAACCCGAGCTCCACCTGGTCAAACGCGTCATTGGTGTACCCGGGGATCATATCCGTCTAGAAAATGGGACTTTGGTGCGTAACGGTCGGACGATACCGGAACCATACGTGATTCGAAATGGAACCTATTCACCCTATCGTGACAACTTTCCGACGCTGCTCCCCAGCGAAGAGGACGGCCTGACCCCGAAGTGGCAAGCGGAATTCAGATCTCATATCAATGGTGACGAGATCATCGTTCCTCCGGGTAACTACTTCGCAATGGGCGACAATCGTGATAACAGCTACGACAGCCGATATTGGGGTTTCGTCCCCGAGGCAAACATCATTGGCCGTCCCCTAGTCATTTACTGGTCCTTTAGTGAAACCTCGGAAGAGTACCGGCAAACTGGGCCGATCGACCGAATCGCCCATATCGGAAAAACAGTGCTGCATTTCTTCGACGAGACTCGTTGGAATAGAACGTTGAGGTACCCGCGTTAACCCGGCCCACATTTCGGCTGACAGTACCCACGGGTATTTTCGAGCAGGCCCGGCAAGGCCGAGAGACCCTACGTTCGCACGCCATTTGAGGCAATCGTCAGCATGACGTTGCCGAAAGGAGCCGCGGTTAACCTGGACCAGCTTCGCTCCGAGTGGAGAATTCATTTCTAGCTCGATAAACTAGTCGGACATAGCGGAAACTGCGGTGGATGAAATGGATGTGAAAATTGTGCCGAACAGTCCGTGGTTCTCGCCAATTCCGCCGGCGGTGAAATAGAGAGTGTTTGCTCCGCCTATCCCATCCCCTCGGAAGCTCAATGCCCAGAGTCCGGGGTTGATGATCGCGTTTCCGGCTGAGTCGCTGATCTGGCCGAGAAAGTGTCCGGTCGCCGGATCGAAAACATTGATGACGCCATCGCCGAAGTTGCCGATAAGAATGTCATTGCTGAAGGGTCCGAAGTTGCTGCTTGCCTGAGCGATTCCCCAGGGCGCATTGAGGGGGCCATTGGTGGCAAAACGTCGCACGAAAGTACCTTCCTGATCAAAAACGTTCACGATGCCGTTCCCGTCTCCAACCTGCGGCTTGGTTCCAGATGCGTCCTGCAACGCGTACGTGACGAAGACTTGGCTGCCGATCTTTTGAATGTTGAAAGGCGCATAGCCGGCGGGAAGATTTTGATCCTTGAAAGAGCCCGAAGTAGCCAGCAGATTGAAGCTGATGTCATAAGTAGCGACAAAGCCGGCGTGGAACTCAGTGACTGCCAGATACTCGCGGCAGCACTGAGGAGTCATGATGGCAAGGCCGGTGTACACTGCTCCGCTTGCCGAGTCGTCGCGGGCCAGGAGTGCGAAGGCCGGATTGCTTCCATTGATCGACGCCCAGGTGGAAATCGTGCCATCCTCAGCGGCGAAGAGAAACTGGGCGGGAGTGCCACGAACCAGAAAATCTTGGGCAATGGGATTAAATACGATGCCGGTTGGACGTGACGGCGGAGTGTTTCCGGAAGGAAGTGGAATGCCAACCGCGAGCGGATTTGCCGGAGCGCCGGAGGGATCGAACACTTTTGCAGTTCCGCGAACGTTGTCGGCAACGAAAAAGGACTGTCCTGGTTCGAATGCGAGGCCCCATGGATTGAGCAGGCTCGGGTCGGTGTGAGGTGCAGTTCCTGCGACGTCCGCAACTAGGCCGGCCTGTTGGAATCCGCTGCCGGTTGCCGATGGTGCCGGGACCTGCATGCGGGAGGCATTGCAGGCGAGAAAGGCTCCAACTAAACATAGACAACCGCAAAGTACCACGATCTTAGTGACCACAGGATTCGCCTCCTAGTTGTTAGTGACTTAGACCTTCTAGCGCCGTTTTAGCAGACGCGTCATTCCTCGCGTCTCGCGGATCAAAAATCCACTACCCATGCAGCCGGCACGCGAAGAGCGCCGAGCGCCGATCTAGGCGTGACTTCGCGTGCACAATCGCATCTTTGGCAATAACGAGGTAAACCGCTTATTCGCTGCCGTGGAAGAAAACATAGTCAGCCGTGTACGGTTGAAGCTGAGTCTGGCCAACAGTGCAAGCCGTGGTTGGAGCCGCCCCGCCTTTGGTGTTCAAGCGTTGCACGAAAGTGGTTTTGGCGAAAAGCTTACCGCCGGTTGGCCCTTCCTGATTGCCGACGGACTGCAACAAGAGACAAGGAATCGCTCCTGTGTTCGGGCAACTCGCGTCGGATCCGGCATTGATGTGTCCCGTCGCAACCGCCCACACCTTGCTCGTATCAAGGGAACTCTGCCATGTCGCGTTCCCGCTGAGTGGCACTGGCTTGGTAGGGTCATTCGGATGGGTATTGATGCTGGTGAAGTGAGTAATGATCTGTACCGGCTGGCCGAAGAAAGTCGCAAACAGGGTGGCTTCAGGACGTGGGGGATTCACTGTCCAGGAGGCCGCTCCTGTCGTCGAGGGCAGGCATGTGTAGCCCTGGCTTCCGAATGCATGCCCCTCCAAGAATGGGGTATTTCCGACTGGCGGCCTAATATCTTTAGGCGTAGTTGGGAATGTTGCTTGTTGCGCAGCGGCATGCGTGACAGCGCCAAGTGCACATCCCAGCAGTAGGGTGATGGCAAACAGTTCGCGGACTCGCGCAATCGTTTTTAATTGGTTGTCAAACCGGCAATTCATCTTCTTCTCCAATTTTGATTTGTTTACGTTGTTTCGAACCGTCGAAGTTATAAGGCGCACAACCCCTTGCGAGCGCTGCGCCACGGCACAACCGCGCTACACATACGATGGGTTGTCAGTGCTCACTTTTTTAGTGTTGGAGCTAGGATTCCGCGCCCACGCTCGAAGTAATGGCTCAATCGGTCGCGCAACTGCAGCCGTGCCCGCACGAGTCGCGTCTTAACCGCAGCCTGGCTGAGATTCAAGACTTCCGACGTCTGCTCTGTCGAGAGTCCTTCTATGTCTCTTAATACAAAAACAAGGCTCAAGGTCGGCTGCAGTGCGTTTAATGCCGTCCTCAGGATTTCTCTCAGCTCTGATGAATGGTAGCGTTCCTCGGGATTCGGCGCCCAGTCAGCAAACTCGAGCGCGCGTTGGCCTGTTTCCGCCTGAGAGTCCTGATCGATGCACACTTCTTTTTTCCTGTGCGCCTTACGTACTTTCATGAGCGACTGGTTGATGGTGATCCGGACAAGCCAAGTTGAGAATTGCGAATCTTCCCGAAATTGGCTGAGGTTACGAAACACCTTTAAAAAAGCTTCCTGCACAACATCCTGAGCGTCTTCTCGGTTCTGAGTGACATGTTGAGCAATTCTGAAGAGTTTTCTGTCGTAGCGTTTTACGAGCTCCTCAAATGCGCCGACATCCCCGCTCTTGCAGGCGTGGACCAGAGCCATATCGTCATGCACCGACTCTGCTGCGCTAATTGGTCTCGGGCCGCACACCATACAAGTTGTTGCCATCTCAGTTTCCTTTCTGCAATGCGAACTCGGACATCACCTCGCGCGTGACAGCAGGCCGAACCTTAACGACGCTTTTCGACTCTAAGACCTGGAGCCGGCGTATTTGTCCGCAAGGTGTCGAAAATTGCTATTTTTCTGAAACGGTCACCGCATCTGCTTCGCGGTCGTCGTTGTGCATTGACCGAGGTTTTTGCTCACCTTGTGCACCTCGAACAGAGGCTCACCGGATGAATTCTTCGTCTTCTTGCCCAGAAGTTCGACGCGCTCTCCAGGCTTGAGTGTCTGGTTTTGCGTGTTAGCGAGGTTATAGGTCTGATTGTTCTTCTCGCTGACAAGCTTGTCGCCATTGCCAGATAAGCAGCCTTCCACTTTGGCTCGATTGTGAAATTTCCAGTAAAGCAGTCCGGCAGCGGCTGCTCCGCCGGCGACTGCACCGATGACTGCACCTTTTGAACCGTAACTTGGATATGACCCTGTACCGCCGGTTCCACCACCACCTGGATATTGGGCAAATGCGGCCCCGGGAACTAGGACCAGCAAGACGAGCGCCCCGATGGCGCGACGCAAATTGCTGCGGAAGAAAGTTTGCGAACCTAGTGAAGTGTTTTTCATTTGATGCCAAACTCGATTCATTGCAAGATCTCCTTTTTTTGTTTGAGAAACCAAATGGACTTACGGCAAAAACTTGTATCCAACGCTGTGGATGGTCAAAAAGTGCTTGGGCCGGGAGGGCTCTATTTCCAGTTTTTGGCGCAGTTTCAACACGTGGTTGTCCACGGTGCGACTGCACGGATAGTTGTCGTAGCCCCATGCTCGATTCAACAATTCGTCCCGCGAGATCACTCGCCCGGGATTCGAGACAAAGAACCGGAGAGCCTTGAATTCCTGAGCCGTTAGCAGGATTTGTTCGCCGGATGATCGGCGCACCTCCATGCTCGAAAAGTTAATGTGGACATCGCCAAACCGAGTCACTGCCTTGTTCGGATGCGAAGGATCAAGGAGCGAGCCGAGACGCACTACGAGTTCTTCCCAGCTAAAGGGCAAGACCAGCGCTTTCATCGCAGGAGAAACTGATTTGGAACTGAATCCTGAAATGAGGTTTGTCCTGTCGGCAAAGGTAATTACCACCTGCAGCCCATCAGACTCGAAAACCTCCCTTAACGCGCCTGGCACAGAGAGCTCGCCGTAAGCCGCGGGAATGCGGTCGACCTCAGGGATGGCGATCGCAAACAGTTCTGGCCTTGCGTTTCTGGCTGGATCGCTGGGGCTCTCGTGGTGGTTGGGCGTCACCCAAGTCTCACCTGACAGATTCACCGGGCTGCTATAAGCCATAGTCTTTTCCTCTCTAGAATCGGTGTGCGCAATCGCACCTCAGTTACGCCGCATGCATAGGTTGTCGCGTATTGACCACCAGATGAAATTCAACGTCCTCGCCGGCCTCTGCGGCTCTTCTGTAATAGATAGTCTTTGCTTCTCCGGTCTCGGAGGTGTGCCGCGGACTCTTATCGACAATTACTTGCTCTTGCACCAGCCTGTTAGGGTTACGCCAAACGATCTTCAACATAAAAAAGCTCCTCTCCGCTTACTTCTCATCTGCGATCCATGAACTGATCGCAGAATAACTGCGGCCGTTTGCGAAGTCATAAGGTTCTGGTGATGTTGTTGTATTGTTGGCGTGCGCCGGTGTTGTTTGGGGCTCATCTCGGTGGTGGAAGCGTACTTGCGAGTTTCCGACTAAAAAAAGAACGGGTGGGATCTAGATCTGGTGCCCACCCGCTCCAAAGAATCCGATGCTAAATGTGGCTACTGTATGGCGAACAGTGGGCCGCGCGCATCAGGGAAGTTCGTCGTATTTAGTACCTGAATGCCAGCCTGGTGGTCGCCATCGAATGGCGTCACGGTGCCGGGGCAAGTAGCTGCGGCTGCAGCGTTCGGATCTGCGAACCAAATTCCTAGGTGGTAGATCTGAACGGGAGGAGTGGCGGGATTCGACGCTGCATCGTCGCGAAATACCTGCGGCGCAGGAGCTACATTGGGCGCTTGAATGAACGTCTCTTTGCTGAAAATGCCGGTAAAATCTCCGACAGCCCTGCCGTCAGCGTTGGTGCGAATGTCACCCTGATACCAGGAGAGTCCGAAAGGACTGTGTGGAACCTGGATGAGGAATACTGTGAACTCAGTGTTCGGGGGAAGGTTGGTGGTTTCTACGTGCAGGTTCTGCACCAAGCCGAGATCGCTAACGGTGACACGACCCGCGGCAGTAGGCTTGAGGCAGGCTGCCGCTCCGGCAGAAACTTTCAGATTAAACGTGATGCTGTCGCCTTCGGCCGCGTTCGCACGCGGGGTCATAGCGACCAACGCAATGGCGATAGCCATGGCTGCTGGCAGTAGAGTTTTCTTCATAACGGGCGTCTCCTTTTGATTTCGTGGTCTGTTTGGGTGTTCTGATGGGGCATGCCTACGCCAGTTCATTTGCCCCCCCTTCCTTCTCGGAAGCCGCAGTTCTCAGCATTTTCAACAAGATCTGCGGCAACTCTTCGACGGTCTGGAACAATGCGGTGTGCCCCGATGCTACGTGCTCCACTCGGCCGGAAAACTTCTCTGCCGATTCATCGGTGCTCCGGAACTGGATAACGAATGCATTTGCGTGTTGCAATCCCTTCATCACGAGCCGAGAATAGCCGCAGGCTAGAACCGAGTCATAACGAAGTCGTCACGTTGAAGTGGTGTTTCAGTGGCGGATTCTGGTGGGGCGGGAGCGGTGGTACGGGGTCCCTGGAGTCCGTTTCGCGATGGGTCGACAATTGTTTGGAGCCCCAAAGTCAATCGGCTCATCAATGTAGAGGCAATTGCCACTCGCCGGCCTTGTAAATGCAAGCTACAAAAGAGATCGAGTTCGGGCAATTTCGCCTGGACCTTACGAACGAGTGCCTTTGGAACGGTGCACGCGCAATATCTTTGCGCCCGAAAGCCTTCGCTGTACTTAAGCTACTGATCGACAATCCGGGACAGCTACTCACCAAGCAACAGGTGCTCGATACGGTCTGGCCGGGCACTTTCGTGGGTGACGCGGTCCTCAAGGACAACATCCGTCAACTTCGAGAGGCATTGGACGACGATGCCGGTTCGCCCGCGTATATTGAGACGGCCCATCGTCGCGGCTATCGCTTTATCGGGAAACTCTTTGAGCCAGCGCCTGCCAAAAAATTTGGCGCGACGCCGAATATTCCTACCGCCATTCCCCAGGCTGTTAGTGCACCCACGCCTGCCCAGGAAGTCCTGGGCCGGCAGGCAGAGTTGGCGATCATGCGGGGGTGGCTTGAGCAGGCGATGCGTGGCGAACGTCAAACGGTCTTTGTTACCGGAGAGCCTGGAATTGGAAAGACCACCATAGTGCAAGCGTTTCTCGAGCAGAGGTCTCGTGATTCGGGAGTCCTCGTCGCCCGCGGTCAATGCCTGGAGCACTATGGATCCGGCGAAGCCTACCTGCCCGTTTTGGATGCGTTCTCCCGGCTGTGCCGCTCAGCGGCGGCCACTCAGGTCTTGAACTGTTTACGTCAACATGCTCCGAGTTGGTTGGCGCAGATGCCCTCGGTGATTGAACCCGCCGAGCGAAGCCTGTTGTACTCGCATGCACAGGTAGCAACGCGCGTGCGAATGCTGCGCGAAATGGCTGAGGCGATCGAGACACTGTCGTCAGAGAACCCCTTTCTACTCGTCCTGGAAGACTTGCACTGGAGCGACTATTCGACGCTTGATCTCATCTCGTACCTGGCACGCCGCCAGGACCGCGCACGCTTGATGGTGATCGGCACGTATCGACCAGTAGATGTCATTGTCGGGGACCATCCTCTGAGAGGTGTAAAACGCGAGTTACAGGCGCACAAGCTCTGTCGCGAACTGCCGCTCGAGTACCTTGCTGAAGAGGCGGTCGCGGAATACTTGAACTCGAGATTCCCGGGCAACCAGCTTCCTGCCCGTTTACGACGGACGATTTACCGGCGGACGGAAGGGAACCCGCTCTTCATGGTCAACCTGGTGGAGTATTTGATCGATCAAAAGATGATCGTCGAAGAAAAGGGCGGCTGGAAGTTGCGCGTTGAGCTATCGGTTGTCGAAAAGGGAATTCCAGCGAACCTGCGGCAATTGATTGAAAAACAGATTGAACGCCTTGATCTTGATGAGCGAATGGTCTTGGAGGCGGCAAGTGTAGCTGGAATGGAGTGTTCTTCAGTTGCCATTGCGGCGGGACTCGAGAACACCGTGGAATGGGTAGAGGAACATTGCGAAAAATTGGTGCAACGACACCAGTTTTTGTCGCCCGCGTGGCTGGTGGAACTGCCGGATGGGACGGTCACTCCACGGCATCGCTTTATTCATGTGCTCTACCGAGATGTGCCTTACCGATCTATGGCTCCGATGCGCCGCTCGGAAATCCATCAGCGCATTGCCGAACGCGGAGTAGCCATTTACGGCGGTCGTGCCAGCGAGATTGCCGCAGAACTGGCAATGCATTTTGAAGAGAGCCGTGACTGGCGGCGTGCAGTGCAGTATCTGATCCAAGCGGCTGAGAACACTACTCGCAAGTCAGCCCATCACGAGGCCGCAGATCTTGCGGAGCGAGGATTGGTGATACTGAAGTCATTGCCTGAATCTACTGAGCGGGATCAGCAAGAGATCGCTCTACGCATCATCCTGATACTGTCACGCGGGGCGGCTAAGGGGTTTGCATGGGATGGGGTGGAATCGGCTTATGCCGACGGAAAGGATCTGTTCCGTTTGAGCAAGCCATCGCCACAAGTATTCAACTGGCTGTATCTGCTTGGCCTGTTTCGCATGTTTCGGGCAAATACCCAGGGTGCTTTGGAGATTGCAGATCAAGTGATAGATCTTGCGGAGGACCTCAGGGATCCTAGACTGATCATGGAAGCACATCGCGCAAGGGGTTCCACACTCTTAGAAATGGGTAGATGCACCGAAGCGCTTGAACACGTGAATCGGGCTTCGCACCTCTATTCTGTGAACCAACCTTTCTCCGAAACTCTGATCAGCGGCCGTGACTGCAAAGTGCTCAGTGAATGTTCCGCAGGAAAGGCACTGTGGGCCCTTGGGTTCCCGGATGCTGCCATGCGACGAATGCAGGCCGGATTGGAGTTTGCAAGACAGCTTGCTCACCCCCAGAGTTTGGCTTATGCGGCTCGCTTTGTGGCGCAATTACATCAGTTAAGGGGCGAGCCCCTGCTTGCGCAGGAGCGGGCCAACGAAGTCTTGAGAATAGCTGAGGAATATGGTCTGGAGCTTTGGATCTCGTTCGGCAGAATTGATCTGGGTTGGGCTGACGCTGAACTCGGGGAAGTCCGACGAGGGATCGAACAGATGCAGCAAGGGCTCTCAGCGTACCAGGCCACTGGTACAAAGATCTGGTATCCGGTCTTTCTGGGTTCTCTGGCTGATCAGTTAAACAAAGCACAACGGATAACGGAAGGGCTGGATGTAATCGCCCAGGCTTTATCCTGCGCCGAGCAATCCGGAGAGGGTTACGCGCTAGCGGAGTTGCATCGCATAAAAGGCGAATTATTGTTGAATAGCAGCGGTGCCCCTCAGGCCGGAGAGCATCCCTGCGATCGATCCAGAAGTTCCATCTTGGCCGAAGCCAGAGTGTCTTTTACTGACGCCTTGGCAACCGCGAAGCGACAAGAAGCAAGATCGTGGGAACTGAGAGCGGCATTGAGTCTGCACCGTCTTGATCGGATGCTGGGGAACCAAAACCCCACGCATCTTGCGGAAATATATTCCTGGTTCACTGAAGGCTTCGAAACTGCGGATCTCAAGAACGCTAGAAAGTTGCTGGATTCAGTTCCGTTAGCATAAAGGCGCCAATCGTGGTAACTAATGGTCGGACTGGTTTGGAGAGGACGCTTTTAGTCACATTGTGACGGTGCGGACAGAATATTTGGAGCCTGGTTCGTACCGGCGATCGATAAGTGGGGCCGTCAAGTCGTCCCGGCCTAGGTTGCGATGTTTCCCTAAAGATGCAAGCCGAGAAAGAGATCGCGTTCGGGCAATTTCGCCTGGACCTCGCCAACGAATGCCTCTGGCGGGGCACGACAGCGATATCTTTGCGACCGAAGGCCTTCGCAGTTCTCAAACTCCTGATCGAAAATCCTGGACAGCTGGTCAGCAAGCAAAAGGTGCTGGACACGGTCTGGCCCGGCACTTTTGTCGGGGACGCAGTCTTAAAGGACAATATCCGGCAACTTCGAGAGGCATTGGACGACGATGCCGGCTCGCCCAGCTATATTGAGACCGCACATCGACGAGGGTATCGTTTCATTGGGAAGCCTTCCGAACGGACCCCCGGCAAGCATCCCATCACTGCAATGCCGGTTTCGATGCTTTCGCCGAAAGCTTCCGGATCGAGCTCCTCCGCAGCCCAAATCCGAGTGCTCGGCCGCGAGCCGGAGTTGGGCAAGATGCGGGACTGGCTGCAGCTTGCGCTGGCGGGAGATCGGCAAGTCGTCTTCGTCACAGGGGAAGCTGGAATTGGGAAAACCACTTTTGTTCGGGCCTTCCTTGAAGCAGCTGACGAGTTGCCGAGTATTCGTATTGCGCGCGGACAGTGCCTTGAACAATATGGCGCCGGGGAAGCATATCTCCCATTGCTGGATGGATTTTCGCGACTTTGCCGTTCGCAGGGCGGGGATCAGGCACTCAACTTGTTGCGCGATCATGCCCCGACCTGGTTGGCGCAAATGCCTTCGCTGGTTCCACAGTCGGAACGAGCCAACCTGCAAGCTCAGGCAATCGGTGCCACGCGCGAGCGGATGCTTCGCGAAATGGCCGAAGTGATCGAAATTCTGTCGTCAGAAGCTCCCTTGCTACTCGTCCTGGAGGACCTGCATTGGAGCGATTACTCCACCCTAGACCTGCTTTCGTATCTCGCACGGCGTCGGGATCCTGCGCGCCTGATGGTCATCGGTACCTATCGTCCGGTTGATGTCATTCTGGCTGACCATCCCCTCAAAGGTGTCAAGCGGGAGTTGCAAGCGCACGGATTATGCCGCGAAGTGGCGCTGGAATGTCTCTCTGAAGAAGTCGTTGGGGAATACCTGAATGCCAGATTTCCCGGGCATCAGTTTCCCGCCAGGCTAAGGCAGACGGTGTACCGGCGCACGGAAGGCACCCCGCTTTTCATGGTTGACCTGGTCGAGTATTTGGTGGATCAGAAAGCAATTGCGCTAGAACAAGGCAGCTGGAGGCTACGCGTAGATTTGTCCGAAGTCGAACGGGGCGTTCCGGCCAATGTCAGAGAGCTGATCCAAAAACAAATTGAGCGGCTAAGCCCGGACGAGCGCACTGTCCTTGAGGCTGCGTGCGTGGCGGGAATGGAATGCTCGTCAGTGGCCATTGCCGCGGGACTTGAGAATACCGTCGAATGGGTCGAGGAACATTGCGAAGAATTAGCCCGACGACACCAGTTTTTGTCGCCGGCGTGGCTGTTTGAGCTGCCCGACGGGAGCATTACGCCACGTCATCGTTTTATTCATGTGCTCTATAAAGAAGTGCCTTACGGATTGATTGCTCCAATGCGACGTTCACAAATTCACCAGAGGATCGCCGAGCGCGGAATCGCGATTTATGGCGCTCGTGCTAACGAGATTGCTGCTGAACTGGCCATGCACTTTGAGCAAAGCCATGACTCGTCCCGCGCGCTTGAATACACTCTACAGGCGGCAGAGAACGCCGCAACCCGGTCAGCCCACCACGAAGCCATCGACCTGGCTAGGCGGGGACTGGAGACGCTAAAACTCTCTCCTGAAACTTCCGAGCATGCAAAGCAGGAAATGAAACTGCGCATGATTCTGAGTGCCTCGCTGATGGCGATCAAGGGGTTCGCCTCTGCGGAGGTGGAGAAAATCAACGCTTCTGGGCGCGAGCTCTTCTGGCGCCACGGTCCTTCTCCAGAGTTGTTCTACATGCTGTGGTCACAAAATTTCTACAAGCAGTTCAGTGGGGAGATGCGTCCGGCGTTGGAGATTGCATATCAGCTTATGCAACTAGCCGAGGAGTTGGGGGATGGCGCGCTGACAATGGAAGCACACCAATCCATAGGGGCGCTGCTGGTTTTGTTAGGGCGAAGCTCCGAAGCCCTCGAACACCTGGCAAAGGGCTTAGTGCTTTACGCCACACATCATCATCACCGCAACCATGTTTTCAACAACTTTGATAGCAAAGTGATGTTTGAGTGCTTTCGGGCTCTCGCGCTTTTGGAGCTTGGGTACCCCGATCAGTCTGCTGAGAGGTTGGCGGCAGGTTTGCAGCTGGCACGAGAGCTTGCCCATCCCCAGACTTTGGTGGTTGCTTTGCATGTCGCGGCGCAGCGCCATCAATTGCAGGGCGAGGCTTTCCTGGTTTATGAAGCCGCCAAAGAGGCGTTGGAACTCGCCGACAAATATGGCTTCGCAATTTGGCGGGCACACGGCTTGATAGAGCTCGGCTGGGCGATAGCTGAAATGGGAAGAACACAGGATGGCGTCAAGACGATGCAGCGGGGGTTGGCGGAATACGAAGCGACAGGCGCGAAACTCCGGTCTCCTTTTTTCTTGGGGCTGCTCGCTGAACAGGTAGGCAAAGCGGGAGGGATAGAAGAGGGCCTATCAATCGTCACAGACGCCATAACGCTCGCCCAAAATACCGGAGAAGGGTACGGCGTTCCCGAGTTGCATCGCCTCAAAGGCGAGCTATTTTTCAACCGCAATGATTTGCTAAAAACAGGCACGCCTCCAAAGGATTCATCCGGAATGTCTCTCTCCCAAGCGAAGGCATGTTTTGCTGAAGCCCTGAGCGTTGCGAAACAACAAGGGGCCAGATGGCGGCAACTGAGAGCCGCGGTAAGCATGGATCGTCTCGAGATGCGTCAGGGATGCTGCAATCATCGAGAGCTAGCCGAAGTGTATGCTTCCTTCACGGAGGGTTTTGAAACCGCAGATCTCAGGCAGGCAAAGGTCCAGTTAGATCTAAGTCGTTCGGAGTAACCGAGATGCTTGCTCGCATGTCCCGATCGTCGGCTCTATCCTCAGGCTGTCCGTTCTGAAGACATAGGCAACGGCAAACCAATGACAAGAGCGCTGCGGCGGTAGGTCACTTAACTTCCCAGTACACCGCGTATCGCCTGTCATAAAGGCTGTTCAGGGGAACCAACCGGACATTCTTCCGCTGTCCGGTCGTGCGGAACGTCAGCGGTTTATCTGCCGCCTCGATCCACGAACTCGGATGGGATCCTGAGGCCTTGAAACTTGGAATGTCGAGATCCGGCACTGGAGGCGTCCGGTTCGTCGGCCCCAGCGGCGATCCGTGCTGCTCGGGAATCGGCGCGCCGACTCGCAAGTTTGGGCCAATGATGTGGGCTTCGGTCAGCCCCTCCGCGCCCAGGTCTCCTGCCAGAACCAGAGGTCCGTACAAAAAGGCCTGCATTTGAGGATCATCCGCCATGACCTCCTCATGTATGTGCATGGGAAGCCGCATCTCCAGCTTGTCTTCTCTCTTCCACACCCGCTTAACGGTCAGATAGGAGCCAGGAGCTGCTGACGCATCGAGTACTTTCCCGTTTAACTTCACGGTCGGCGCCGATTGCAGCCAACCCGGAATGCGGAGACGCAAGGTGATGTTCTCCGGCCTTGCTGCGGTCACGGTTAGCGTCACATCCGGCGACTCCGGATACTGCGTTTCTTGACGGAGCTTGAACCCTTTCTCACTCCAGTCGAGTTCTGACGGAATGAAGAGGTTTACATAGAGTCCCTCCTGATCCCACCAGTAGATGCTGTCGTTGAGCTTTGAATACTCCTCAATTCCTGTGCCTGTGCAACACCAGAATGTCTGATCTTCGGTATTGAAGGTCTTCCAGGCACCCGGACTCAGCGAAAGATAATACTGCGAATATCCGAGCTTGGGCCGGATCGTGCCAATGCGATGATTGAGCAACAAGCGCTCATAGTAATCAAACAAGGCGGGCGAGGGATTCCAGCTATAGAGCTTTCTGGTGAGCTTCAGCATGTTGTAAGCGCAACAGCATTCTGCCGTATTCACACTCTGTTTCAGCTCAGCAGCCAAGTGCCGCGGAGGAGCAAGCCAGGTTTCTGCATTGCCCGTCCCCGCCGTGACATAGGAACGAGCCGTCGTTACCTCATAGGAGAAATACTCTGCTAAATCGCGAAACCGGCTGTCGCCCGAGATCTCGTATCTTCGCGCGGCTGCAATCACCTGCGGTATATGGGTGTTGACGTGCAACCCCCGCATCTCATCCCGCCGTGCTGCCAGGGGATTGATGAAGCTCTTCTTCTGGAAGCGATCCCCCAGTTTCGCCCAGCGAGGATCGTTGGTTTCACCGGCGAGATGGTAAAAACTTTCCGCCATACCACCGAACTCGATGGTGAGGATCTGCTGCATTTGCGCTTCTGTCTTGGATGATGTCCACTCGTCCGCCCAGGCCGCCATGCCTTCAAGCACAGGAAGCGCCTGTTTGTTCCCGGCCATCCGGTACATATCAAACATTCCGGCTGCGATCTTGTGAATCGTGTAGAAAGGAGCCCAGACCCGCTCGCCTTTTTCGAGTCGGTCCCACCAGGTTGTTGGAAAGGCGCTAAGATACTTGCCTCCCAGCTTCTCCTGACACTTGGCCATCTCCGCGACCATGTAATCGCCCTTGGCTTTGGCCTCCTTATCCCCGATCGCGGCCAGTTGTGCACTGGCGCTAAGGAAATGGCCGACGAAATGGCCACGCAGTTCGCTTGATCGCTGACCGTTTTCCGGTTGCTCCCAGCCTCCAAGAGGTTTCGCCGAGCCCACCGGAAGTCCGGCATTGGCGCGAAAGTTATAGAGGAGGCGGTCTGCGGCAAGTCGTGCCATATAACCGCGGTTCCACTCCTGCGAGTCGAAGTAGACATTATTCGGCAGCAGTTGAACCTGACCCATGGGGAAAGGCTGGACCCTCAATGGGACGTCTCGACGACTGAACTCAAGCGGCTCATCAAATGCCGGCGTGTCCGGCACAAGCGGTCGAAGAAAAGATCCTGGAGCTGGACGTGTCGGGGCGGCATCCCCTTGCTGAACCGCTTGGGCAACTAGCCCCGTAGCCGCACCGGCCAAAACTAGCACGCCGAAATGGCGCCGGGTCAAAGGATTTGCGTTTGTCTGCTGGCTCATTCGTTTCGCCTCACCGAAGACTTCAACTCAGCGTCAGCCGTAACCCGGTCGCGTGGGGAACCGTGACGGAGTACTTGCCCTGCTTGAGCGAGTCGGCCTTGGATGATGCCGTGATATTCGCTTTGCGGCTATCGAGCGCCGGCGCATTTAATGTTTCCATTGCTATCGAGCCGCTCCGGCCGTTACCAAAGTCGAGTTCAACTTCGAGGTCCGCTACGGCGTCCTTGTTCAGAATAATCACCGATGTTTGGCCGCCGGCCAGTTTCGCGGCATAGGCCGTGGCGTTCAAGCCCGTAGCTTGCAGTTGCATCGAGAATTCCGTCTTGAACAACGTTCCGCCGCAGAACGAGCCTGCGAACTTGAGCCCATAGGCGACCGGCTCTAATACATAGTCCGAGCCAAACGTCGCGATCGGTGTATAGAAGGGGTGAGGATGCGTGGCGATCTGTTCGGGAGTTTCGCCCTGCCCCTGCAAAAGCCGGTCGCCCGGAAGAAACCCGCCAACCGAATTGGCCACGGACTTGCCCGTGCCGCCGTGCAGATTCACGCCCAAGTAATCGTTGCTGGCCAGTAACAGCGAATAGTCGGCTGACCAGAGCGCAGCAGCAAACACGTCTGAAACTCCAGGCTTGCCTCCGCGATAACAGGTGTTGCCTTCGGTCATGCGTACGCGTGCATTGATCTTGCTGGCTGCGGCCCTTGCGGTGTTCGCCGTGTTTTGCACTTTTAACATCGTCTCTGGTTTCAGCAGGTTCGGGATGTTGATCTCAGGGTTCGTCGCCGGCCCACCAAAGTAATAATGATGAGTCAGTGTGTTTACTTGGGGCGCGGCTTGAACCGAAGCCCACTGGTCAGCAATTTCGGTCAGCCAGGACACGGCTCCCGGGCCCACATCAGGCATGCCGAACTTTGCTGTGGGCACACGAGCTGTGATAGCACGCGCCAGCGTGAGCCATTCTTCAAGATACGCTTTGGCCGACCATGTCTTCGCATCGCGTAGATGTCGGCTGAATAGATCCGGCTCGTTTCCAATCTGGAAGTACTGCAGGCGCTCTCCCAGCGCCTGGGATGCAAAGGCCGCTTCTTCGGCGGCGCGTGCCGGTGTGTTCGTGCCCATCCCAATGCCATAGATACAATTCCAGCCGGTGGCACGGAGGAATTCGGCCAGGTTCCTGACTGCCTCGGGCGTCACAGCATAGTACTGCGCCTTCGGCTCGCCCTCGGCCTCCCGTACTTGAGGGTGGTCGGGTTCAGGAGAATCAGGCCTGGGTTTCCAGTAAGCGAACTCGCTAGTGTTGCCTCCTAGGCGAAGAACGCCCGATGGGGAGAGCTCTTTGAGCTCGCGAATCAAGCCATGGTTCTGAGGCGAAAAGAAACCCGGTTCCCGGAGCTGCTGTACCTCATACGACAAGCCGACAAAGTCGATCGGAACATGAGGGCCAGCCGCCTCCCTGGGAATGCTCAGGGAAACCCGCACCTTGCCTTGGCCGTGGATGGGCGCACCTGCTGCAGCCAATGTGCAGGCCGTATTGGCGAGAAATCTTCGTCTTGTGAGCATTGAGTTTCCCGAATCCTTTACTGGGGGCCTAGAAATTCCGGCATTCTGACACTATCAAGAATACGAGCGAGAACTCCATTTGGTCTTCATCAATCGGACCACGGAGCCGGTTTGCGGTCCCATCGATGTCGCTTCAGCTCCCCGAGCAGCTCAACGGGGAGCGCGCCTTTCTCACTTAGTGCACTATTGTCGCGGACATGTTGCAGCTTCCTCATCCCCACAATCGTGGTGCTGACGGCGGGATGAGACAAGACGAAGCGCAGCGCCATCTCTGGCAGAGGCATCCCCGACGGCAGAAGTTGTTTCAGCTTGTCCACGCGTTCCAGAGTGTTGGCAAGATTCTCTGCATTGAAATAGCGCGACCTCCAGTCCGTGTGGGGGAACTTTGTGTCCTTTGTCATCTGTCCCCCCAGACTCCCCTCGTCGAGTGCAACCCGGACAATGACCCCGATGCTTAGCTTCTGGCAGATGGGAAACAGCTCGTCTTCTGGTGATTGATCGAAAATGCTGTAAATCACCTGCACCGCGTCTACCAACCCGGTGCGAATAGCCTTGATTCCGTTCTCCGGCTCCCAACGGTTCAAGCTAAGCCCGAAGTGGCGGGCGATGCCGTCATTTTTGAGTTTCTCAACCGTCCTGCTGAAATCAGGCTCATCGGTCCATTCGTCTGTCCAGACGTGGAACTGAAGGAGATCGATTGAATCGGTTCCGAGCTGCTTGCGGATTCGATCGGCATATTTGAAAACGTGGTCAGGCGGAAACACGTCGTGGTATTTGTAGCTCGGGTGCGCTGGCCAGCGCTCATTCTTGGGCGGGATCTTCGATGCCGCATAAAGTCGCTTCCCCTTATTCCGGGCAATCGTTTGTCCAAGGAGACCGTCGCTTTTGCCGTCACCGTAGCCCCACGCTGTATCAAAAAAGTTACAGCCGAGATTGACCGACAGTTGCAGCGCCTCGAGCGACTGCTTATCGTCCGAGCCACTCCATCCCCCCATGCCCCAGAGTCCAGGGGCAATGTCACTCGTTTCAATCCCGGTACGGCCAAATTTGCGATATTTCATTTCTTATCCCTAGGAAGCTTGGTTCATTTCAATGTTTCGAGAAGCGACGTAGTTACCCAGTAGCGTAAACACCGCAAGGGAAGTTTAAACCTCGAACAAGCCTGGTACGCGACCGAATTGGCGGACTGCTCGAAGACATTTGCCATGATTAGAAACACCATCACCGTGGACCAGACGATCGAATTCGCCCGAGTTCTTCCAAGCGGCCCGGCGCGCCCGCCAGCACTTGCCAGAAACGGACATTCTGCTCAACAGGTTTCTTGCCGAAGCCGGCACCGGTTTTGTGGCTAGGGGAAGCCATATACCACGCATTCAGCCGTCTTTCAGCTTCAGCAGCTAGTATCATTTAACTGAAAAGAGAAGACTTTATCGCCGCCGCCTTGCCCTTCGGCAATCTCGGCTAGCGATTCCAAGGAGCACTTTGGGACTGATCAAGCGCGGTTGGATTTGGGTGCTCGCTTTTTTGCTGGCTGCCGGTATTTTTGCTGCCTTCCTCCTCGGCAAGAAAACGGAACCCGATTACTTTACGGCAAAGGTGGAGAAGGGAGATATCCGCCAGGTCATCGAGGCCACCGGAACAATCAATCCGGTCACTTCCGTTCAAGTGGGCTCACAGGTATCCGGAATGATTTCCAAGCTGTACGTGGATTTCAATTCAAAAGTCACCAAGGGCCAGGTCATCGCGGAGATCGATCCCAAGTTGTTTGAGGGCGCGGTCCTTCAATCCCAGGCGGACCTGCAGAATGCGCAGGCGTTGCTGGCTGCGGCGAAAGCGAATCTAGCGAAGGATCAGGCCACCCTCCAACAGAACAAGCTCGACTATGACCGGGCCGTGGCCCTGCAGCGACAAGCAGTGAATAGCCAGCAGCAACTGGATCAGGCGAAAGCAACTTACGATGCGATAACCGCACAGGTAGGATCGGATCGGGCAGCCATTCAACAGGCGGAAGCGCAAGTTGCTCAGAAGACTGCCACTCTAAGGGTGGCTCAAACAAACCTGGATTACACCATCATTCGGGCTCCGATCAATGGAACGGTGGTGGCCAGGAACATCGACATTGGACAAACGGTTGCTGCCTCGCTGCAGGCCCCAACGCTCTTCATGATTGCACTTGATCTAACCAAGATGCAGGTTTATGCCAAGACTGATGAGGGAGACGTAGGGCAGATCCGGCCCGGACAGAAGGCCGACTTTCAAGTCGATGCGTTCCCCAAAGAGATGTTCCACGGGGTGGTATACCAGGTTCGCATGAACGCGACTAGCATTCAGAATGTCGTCACCTACGACACGATTGTGAACTTCGACAATCCTGATTTAAAGCTCTTTCCCGGCATGACTGCTTATGTCTCGATCCCAGTGGCTTCGGTCACCGACGCCGTGAAGATTCCTAACGCCGCCCTACGCTACAACCCTGATCTTCCAATAGAAAAGGTACAGGAGCTTTACAGTAAATACGGAGTCGCCATTGCAGCAGCCACCCCCGCACCCTCGCGAGCGAAGCAGCAGGCCGCGCCCAGGGAGCGCTCCGCTACTACTCCGACGAGCGCGACTGGCTCCGACAAAGCAGTGGTTTGGACGCTCCTTCCCGACAAATCCTTGCGGCCGGTGCAGATTCATATAGGGTTGACGGATCACACCTACACAGCGTTAACCTCTGGGGATCTTCAACCCGGAGACGAACTGGTGACAGGTGCAACTTCCACAAAGCCCGAAACATCGGGACCGGGCCTGACTCCTCAGCGACGCTAGGCTCTCAGAATGACGACCGTGAATTCAGCCACGCCTGCCGATTCGGTTCCTGCTGCTCGCAGCAGCGGAGCACTCGTAGAAGTCCATGATCTCAGAAAAAACTATCAACTCGGAGAAACCGAAGTCCACGCGCTCCGTGGTGTCACCCTCAGCATCCATCCAGGGGACTTCGTTGCCATTATGGGTGCGAGTGGCAGTGGGAAGTCCACATTCATGAATATTCTGGGATGTCTGGACAAACCTACGTCAGGCCGTTACCTGCTCGAAGGGACTGACGTATCTTCACTGACCAAGAAGGAACTGGCACGAATCAGGAACCAAAAGATCGGCTTTGTGTTTCAGGGCTTCAACCTCCTCGGTCGCACGACGGCTCTGGAAAATACTGAACTGCCGATGCTCTATTCGAAAACTAACAACAAGGACCGCGAGCGCCGCGCTCGGGAGGCGTTAGACCACGTTGGGTTGTCGGATCGGGCTGATCATTTCCCGTCGCAACTTTCAGGGGGCCAACAACAAAGAGTGGCAATCGCGCGGGCGCTGGTCAACCTTCCTCGGATATTGCTGGCTGACGAACCGACTGGAAACCTGGATAGCCGTACTTCTGTGGAAGTAATAGAAATTTTTCAGCGACTAAATGCAAGCGGCTTGACCATCATCCTGGTTACACATGAACCAGATATCGCCCAGTTTGCCAAACGTGAGATCGTTTTTCGCGATGGTCAGATCAGACGCGATGATGTCGTTGAGGTGCCGCGCGTGGCGAGTGAAGTTTTAAAAACCATGCCCACCATAGAGGGCTAGGGTCAATGGGATTGTCGGCAGCTTTCGTGCTTGCGTTGCGTGCCTTGGGGCGCAACAAGATGCGTTCCGGTCTAACCATGCTCGGCTTGATCATTGGAGTGGGGGCGGTCATTGCCGTCATCGGTATTGGAGAGGGTGCTGCGAAAAAGGCGCAAGAACAGTTGGCTGCACTCGGCTCGAACATGCTATTTGTCGGTTCCGGGTCGGTGAATCGGTACGGGCTGCACGTGGGAGGTTTTCAAACCAAGACCCTCGTCCTTGCGGATGCCCGCGCAATCGTTCGAGAATGCCCGTCCGTTTCTGCGGCTGCACCGGGCACCGAAACCGGCCAACAGGTTGTGTATGGGAATGAGAATTGGGCCACTCAAATCAGGGGGACCGAGCCTCAGTATTTTGAGGTCCGGACTTGGCCTTTTTCTAGAGGCACTTCCTTTAGCGAAGACGATGTCGCTCAGGCTGCCACGGTCGCGATTTTAGGGGACACGGTTCGCAAATACCTGTTTGGCTCTCGAAACCCAATCGGTGAAACCGTTCGAATCGGCACGTTGCCTTTCAAGGTCCTTGGCGTGCTTACGCCAAAGGGAACCAGCCCAGGCTCTACACAGGACCAAGACGATGTCATCATCGTTCCGCTAACCACCGTGCAGAAGAAATTGTTAGGGCAAGAATGGCTGCGCTGGATCATGGTGTCTGCTGTCTCGCGGCAGGCAAGCTATATTGCGCAGAAGCAGATTGAGAGTCTGCTTCGTGACCGGCATAAGATTAGACCAGGAGACCCTGATGACTTCGTCGTGAGCAACCTCGCCGATGTGGCAGATGCTGCGGCCGAGCAAGGCTCTGTAATGACGGTGCTGCTCACTATCGTGGCGAGTATTGCCTTACTGGTCGGCGGGATCGGGATCATGAACATTATGCTGGTGTCGGTGACCGAACGAACGCGCGAAATCGGCGTTCGGATGGCAGTAGGCGCTACGGAAGAAGATGTCCGGCTTCAGTTCCTGATTGAGGCATTGGTACTTGGGTTGATCGGAGGAACAATCGGCATCGTTTTCGGAATTGCTTGCTCACTGGCTGTTTCTCAAGGCCTGGGATGGCCCATTCGGATTCCGGCGTATGCGATTGGCATCTCGACTCTCTTCGCGATCACAATTGCGCTATTTTTTGGTTTCTACCCAGCAAAGCGAGCTTCGCAGCTGAATCCAATTGAAGCGCTGCGGTACGAATGAGAAGCAAAAGTAAAGGTCGGGTCTTTCAACGATGACGAAGAACAACCTGCGGAGCCCAACATGCTGATGTACATCCAGTCGACCTGGAGCGAAGCGATGAAATCCTTGCGACGCAACCTGATTAGGACTGTACTCACCATCCTGGGTTTGGTTGTGGGTATTGCAGCTTTCATCTGTGTCGTGGGCGTGGGCAAAGCAGGATCCGCAAAGGTAGAAACCGAGCTGCAGAAGCTCGGAGACAACATGATCTGGATTGAGGCCGGTAGTCGGGCCACCAACGGAGTGCGGTTTGGAACACGCGAAACAAAGAGTCTCACAGTAGAAGACGCTCGGGCCATCTTCGCAGAAATACCTGGTCTCAAGCGCATGAGCCCGAATGTCGACGGGCGGGTTCAGGTCGTTTACGGAACTCAGAACTGGAACACCACCTTCCGTGGAGTAGCGCCCGAGTACTTTGATATTCGAAGATGGGAGATTCAAACGGGAACGGTCTTTACCCACGATGATGTGGACAGGAATGCTCCCGTCTGTATCCTCGGTCAGACCGTGGTCGAGAATCTCTTTCCAAACGAAGATCCCGTCGGCAAGAGTATCCGTGTACAGGCTATGCCCTGTCGCGTCATCGGTGAGTTCCAACCGAAGGGGGCATCGGCCAGCGGATGGGACCAGGACGATTTTGTGGCCATGCCGTATACCACTGCTATGAAGCGCATTGGGGGCACCAGTTGGCTCGACGATATCTTCTTCTCGGCGAGTTCTCGGGACGCCATTCCTATCGCCACACGGCAAGCGGTCGCCTTACTTCGCGAACGCCATCACCTGCACCCAGAGGAACCTGATGACTTCAATATTCGCAGTCCTGAGGACGTGATTCGCGCACAGCTACAGTCAAGCCAGATATTCACTTTGCTCCTAGGCACGATCGCATCGCTCGCTCTCCTCGTTGGCGGGATCGGCATCATGAACATCATGTTGGTCTCGGTTACCGAGCGCACTCGGGAAATCGGGATTCGAATGGCGATTGGGGCCACCGAATCGGATATCCAGTTCCAGTTTCTGGCCGAAGCTGTTGCTATCAGCTTCTTGGGCGGAGTACTCGGCATTCTCGCTGGGGTTGGGGTTTCCTCCCTGTTTCAAACCACGCTGCAGTGGGAAATTAAGCTCAGTCCTCAACTCCTGGTTTCTTCCGGATTGTTTGCGGCGTGCATTGGAATATTCTTCGGCTACTACCCATCACGAAAGGCCTCTCAGCTCAACCCGATTGAAGCATTACGATACGAGTAGCCCGGTCTGAAGCCCGCGCATAGTCATATCGGCGGCAGGATCGCCGCTATCGCATGTCAACGGCTTGCTCCGCCATCCTTGGTCTCATTGCCGTTATCCAATTTGCCTTTTCTTGGGCAATATGGCGGAAACGGTTCAACTCTTGAATTCGAAAAGTGCAAGGATAAGTGGCCGAGAATACCGTAACTGCGGAATGCGGATTTCCTGATCGTAACGCGAAAGCTTCTCTCTCCCAGCGGTAATCGGCCATAATTGACCGCATGCCCAACCGACGCAGTTTCCTCAAGACCAGTGCAGCGTCCCTTCCATTGGTCACGGCTATCCAGACGGTCAACCCGGCGGCCATTTCAGTGGAAACAATCGCTGACGTAGCTATCAGCGGCCAGGCTCCGAAACTCATTCCTCTGCCCGCAAGGCTGGCTCCGGTCGATCCATCCACCCTGCCCTGGCAGCAGAAGATTCGCCGCGTCGGCCAGAGCAACATGACCGAGCACGATCCAGCGGTTATGAATATTGAAGATTGGGCAGACTACTGGCATTCGGCCGGAGCGGACATCGTTTTCATCAGTGTGACCGGGATTCTCGCCTTCTATCCCTCCAAGGTCCAGTTCCACCGTCATGGAAAGTTTCTCAATGGCAGGGACTTCTTCGGTGAGTGCGTCGCCGCCGCCCGTAAACGTGGCATGCGCGTTGTCGCCCGCATGAGTCCAGATCTGAATTGGGGTGATGCCCTTGACGCCCATCCGGAGTGGGCCATGCGTGACGGCGACGGATCGGTGCTGCTCAGTAGCGAAGACTCGCGTCTATTCCGCACCTGCATGTTCACCAACTATATGGACGATTACGTCCCAGCGATCATGCGCGAAATTAATTCGCTCTACGAGGTGGATTGCTTCTATACCAACGGATGGCCTCCCATCGGCAGTTTGCCGAATTGCCATTGCTCGGTCTGTAGCAGGCTTCCCCCGCCCAACACCACCGCCTACTGGCGCGCCTTCAATGATCGCGTTCTCCAGTTGTGGAACAAGTACGACGCCATTGCCAAGGAAAAGAAGCCCGACAGCTTTTACTTCGCAAACCTGGGAGGCAATGTCCGCTGCGGCCCCAATCTCGATCGGCTCGGCAGAACCGCGGTTTGGTTCCAGGCCGACAACCAGGGGCGCAGTTCCGATGATCCCGCGATCTGGGGATGCAGCCTGCAAGGCCGCGTGTGCAACGCCGTGATGGACGGACAATTCGCAGCCAACGTCTCCGCCGCTTACTCGACGGGCACGGTCCGCTGGCGCAATGCCGCCAAAAATCCTGCTGAGGCAAAAATGTGGTTGAACGAAACGCTGGCCAGCGGCATGGCTCTGTACTACCACTTCATTGGCTCGGAGGCGGGTTTCGGAGAGGATCGCCGCTGGCAAAAACTCGGCTCCGACTATTTTCAGTGGGCGAGGAGGCACGATGCGCACTTAACGCCGCGGCGATCGCTCGCAAACATCGGCGTCATCATGGGGCAGAGCACGCAGCTTCTGTATCCGGTCCCAGCCGCCGCTCACGCTCACGACTACATGCGCGAGACGACGCACGGGATCTATGCGGCGCTGCTCAACGGCCGATTTGCCTTCGACTTCGTACACGAAGACCGGCTTGACCTCGAACGGATCCGCAAGTACCGCGCCCTGCTCTTGCCGAATATCGCCGTGCTTAGCGAGCGCCAGTGTCAGCAGATCCGCGACTACGTCCGCTTCGGAGGGTCAATCATAGCTAGCTTCGAAACAGGGCTGTATGACGAGAACGTGCAGCGACGAGAGGAATTTGCGCTCGGCGACTTGCTCGGCATCAGCAAGGCTGAAGATATGATCGGAACGAACGGCAATGCCTTTTACGCCCGAATTGAACGTAGTCATCCGATCCTCGACGGCTTCTCAAACACCAATTGGCTGCCGGGCGCCCAAAACCGTGTGCCCGTAAAATCGGTACCGGATCCGGTACTCACCGTTGTCCCTGGCTTCGTGCAATACCCTCCGGAATTGGCCTACCCACCTGTCTCGCACACCCAGGAACCAGCAGTGGTCCTGCGTGAAGTCGCATCTAGCCGCCTAGCCTACTTTCCGGGCGACATCGAGCGGACCTTCTGGCTTACCGGCCACGGTGATCTTCTGCGCTTATTGCACAACACTGTCCGCTGGGTCACTCAGGATCAAGCCCTGGTCCACGTTGACGGCGATGGATTCCTCGAGTTCTTTGCCTGGGAAACTGCGCCGGGTTACGCCATCCACCTGCTCAATTACACGAACCCGAACGCCCACCACGGATGGTTGAGCACGGTCTATCCGCTCGGACCGCAAACCGTCAACATGACGTTGCCGAGTGGAGTGAAGGTTAAGGCCGTGGACCTGCTTCGCTCCGACAGGAGAATTCCTTTCCGGCTCGAAGGCTCGGTGTTGCATTTCACCATACCTCGGGTAGACGACTACGAGATCGCCGCTGTGACCGTCGTATAATCCCGTCTCATCTCTACCGCGTATGTTCCCCAACTGGGTCCGCAAACTTGACGAGGAAACCACGTGGAAAAGTGTCAGGCGAACCGAATCGAAGGAATGATCGACCGCCAAGTCCAGGCGGCGGTCATCTCCAGAGATGATCCCATCCGAAATGAGCTGGCGACGGGACGAGGAGAAGATATGCTGGACGTCGAGAAGCTACGCGCTGCTAGCAAGGAATCAGTTGCGAACGCATGAATGTGGCTCCGATGGTCCGTCACGGGAAGGACATACCGAGCCGATCGAATGGCTGCGCTCTACCTTACTCTTGCTAAATTTCCGCAACTTGGGATCTCTGTTGCCCAGGTGGCCTAGAATGAGGCCATGCATCAACAAGAAGACCAAATCGACAACAATCGAAGAGGCTTGAGAAAGAGCGGGGGCGTCTCTCAGCAACAGGCGTTGCTTTTGAGAGCAATTTGGTTCCCTTTCATTCTCGCTGGGGTGGCGATCTGCCTTTGCGCTGCACAGTCAAACAAAGGGGAGGCGCCCGCAATTTCGACCCAAATTACGAAGAAAGGCGTCAGCAACTTGGTCTGTCGCATTTCTGTTCAAAAAACTGAGTGGCAGCAGCCGCAAGCCTCTGAAGTCGGGCTGGTGATCGAAAACCGCCTAGACTCCGAGCTAAGTGTGTCCGTAGTGCCCGCTCTGACGCTGAGGCCCCCGGCAACCACCGAAGAGCCTCAGAAAAGCGAATTGGGTTACATGGCCCTCTGGAACTGGGACAAAGGCACAACCCTCCCGCCTTCAGCCACGGTTCCCTTGCAGTTGAAATCCGGTAGTTCAAAAAAAGTCTTTTCGGATATCGCGAGCCTGTTGTGGTCACGGACGGACGAGTCTGCCATTCCGCATTCGAAGCTCTCCGCAGTTGTGCCCCCAGGGAGGTATTCATTGCGCTTAGTTTTAACCGGAAGGCACGGCAAGGCTTTGTGCTCCTCGAACATAGTGAATGTTCTCATCAAGTGAGCCCGGTATCCTGACGTCGTCAATTCGGGGGTGGGGTATGCGACACAACGCTGCCTGGAAGGCCTTCCTCTTCTTTTTGTGTTTCGATATCGCTACATCAGCGGCATCCGAGAGCGTTCGACTGTATGTGGACAACAGCGAGGGGGATGACGTCAGTGTGATCGACCTGAAGACGCTAGACACCGTAAACGACATCCGTCTAGCCGACAAAGTTCACGGGCTGGCGATTCAGAGGGATGGACGGCGGCTGTTTGCGACGATTGAATCCGACAACACCCTGCGTGTCGTAGATACTGCGACGAATAATGTCATCGCGAAGATCAACCTGACGGGACGTCCGAACCAGTGTGCGGTTACGCCCGATGGGCGCTACGTAGCGGTGCCGATCATAGACAAGGACGCAGTGGATATTGTGGACGTGCGGCAGCAGAAAGTGGTGAAAACGCTGCCGGTCAGTAAGCCACACAACGCCTTCAACGCGGGGAGTAATCGCTACCTGTTCGTGAGCGCGATGGGAGCGAACCAGATCAACATCATCGACCTGACGACGATGGCGTACTCGGCTAAGGTGACGGTCGGAGGAATACCCCGGCCCTACGTCGTCACGCCGGATGGCGCAACGATGTATGTCGCGGTAACCGACCTGCACGGTTTCATGAAGGTAGACGTGGCCAGTGGGAACATACAACGAGTAGCGATTCCCGCCGAAAATCACACGCCGAAGCAGCGCCCGTTCGAGCCGAGCAACACCTTGACGCACGGGCTAGCACTATCGCCGGACGGGACGGAGCTGTGGGTCACGAGCCTGCTCGACAATAGCGTCTACGTTTACGAAGTTAAGGCGAATAAGGTCACGGGGCGGGTGGCGGTGGGCGATGGACCCAACTGGGTGACATTCTCGCCAGATGGGAGGTATGTGTGTGTCAGCAATACCGGGGCAAACGATGTGTCGATTATTGACGTGCGGACGCGGCGCGAAGTCAAGCGGGTGAAGGTGGGGAAGGCCCCGAAGCGCATCGTAGCGGCAGTGCTGGGGACATAAACAAAACAGGCGTCATGGGGCAGCAGTCAAGGCTGGTGCTTCAAGGAAAGGGCGCGAATCATCGCGCCCTTAGACGGGCTTCCGTTACGGATCGATGATCACGCGCGGAGATGAGCCTCCTATTGCCAGCTGGCCATTGACATAGGCCTCATAAGAATGCAGCCCAATCTCAGCGTCGGCCCTAACAACCGCAGAAGCTGCCGCACCGGTGACCACGATCTGGCGCGGTTCTTCGAATACATCCGGTAAATCGATTTCCAAGGTCTCACAATTTCCCAGCGCCTGCCAGGTAACCGTCTGCCCCGGGGAAACGATTTTCTGGGGATCTGCGACAATCCAATCTCCGGGTACGCCGTGACCGGCAAACTGCGCCGTGCCGCGGGGCGAGAAAAAGATAATCACCTTTTCGTCCCGCCATGCTCTGGCTTGCTTGAATCCTCTTCCTTCCGATATTTTTCGCACCGTAGTTTCTCGTGCCATAGCTTCTCCTTATTTGACCGACGGCTTTGCAATCATGTTCCCGACCAACTGCTTGTATCGCGGATCGTTCCTGAGGCCCTGCAGGGTTGGATCGTGCTCGATGTCAGCCATGGAATAGCCATTTCGTATTGCCAGGCGTAGCGAGTCGATCGCCTTGGAATGTTCCCCCGCCTGTTCAAAAATCTCAGCCATGCGAAACAACACATCCGGGTCCGAGGGAGACCGCTGGTGCGCCTCCTGCACAAGCGCGATCGCTTCCTCTTGTTTGCCGAGCATAATATCGCAAAGCGCAAGCTCGGCCATCAATTCGGTGTCCCCCGGGTCAATTTTCCGCTGAGAGGTCAACAGTTCGGCGGCACGTCTGTAGGCGCCCTCAGCCTTGTTCCGTTCGTCGGGCGACCAGTAATAGGCGTCACCAAGGTTGCGCCACACGCGCGCATCATGGTCATTCAGCTGCAATGCCTTTTCGAACATGCGCGCCGAATCTGAAAATCGCATTTGAGAGAAATAGAGGGTTGCCAGATTGGAATATGCCCGATAACTCGGTTCGATCGTGAGCGATTTCTGCAACGCGTCTTCAGCTTGTTGAGTTTTTCCCTGAAGCAAGAGCACGGCGCCCAGATTGGAGTAGCCGCGAACATTTTCAGGCGCCAGTTCGATCACGCGACGAAATGCGGTCGCGGCATCGTCGTAGCGCGCCATCTTTGCGTAAAAAGCGCCCAAGGCAGAATATCCCCCCCAGTAATCCTTTCGCACATCTATCCCCTGACGATAGGCGCGTTCCGCGTCCACTGTCTTTCCAAGGGCCTCGTAGGAATTTGCCAACCCTCGATACGCGGCATCGCTGGTTGGATCGAGGACGAGAGCTCGCTGGAATTCCTTCGCGGCTTCATCGAACTTGCCTTGGCCCTGGGAGATCAATCCCAGAGTGACATGCACGGCAGGAAGATTGTTGTTCAGTTCGGCCGCTCGTCGGCAGGCTTCCACAGCCTTCGGAATCCAAATCTGGTTCTTTGTCTCCTGATAAAGCCGCCAGTAGGCTTCACCAGCACCCGCGAGCGCAGGCGCAAACGCTGGATCACGCTCCAGTGCGGAATGGAAGAGCGTGGCGGCGGCCTCCAAACTGCTTGCGTCCTGATAGTCCTGCAGGTAGCCAACGCCACGAACGTAGTATTGATAGGCATCTGGGCGAGGCAGGGAATCGGTGACCGCCGCATTGGTTTCCGTCGGCCGTAACTCTCCGGCCACCATCTTAAGGAGGCCGTCAGAAACCTGATGCTCCATCGAGAGAAGATCTTTCACATCCGCATTCACAGACTCTGCACTTACGCTGCGCCGCCTCTCTGCGTTGACCAAGCTGTACATCACTCGGTGCGCGGCAAAATCCCAACTCCCCTCGACAACCAAGTTGACGCCCAGCTTCTGCCTGGCGATGCCGACTGAATTTACACCCTGGCCGCGTACTTCGCTTGCCGGAACCACCTCGACACCATATTGCTTGCTGATCTGGGTCAGGCGCGTCGTGAGCAAGTCCGTCAAACCCCTGCAGAGAATCTGGCTGTCCCTACTTCCGCCCACAGGCTCAAAAGGCAATACCGCAACAACCCGTGGCGGAGCAGGAACCGGCGCCTGGGTATTTTTCCAGTGGATCGTCAAAATCGAGAGACTGACAGCCAGAGCCAACAAGACGACGAAAAGAATTGACCGCTGCGATCGTCGCCATGGCCTGGGTCGAGCGGGCAGGGCCACCTGCCCTCGGCCCGAAACCAAACTCTGCAAAACAACTTTCAACTCATGCGCACTCTGGTACCGAATGGCTGGATTTTTGTCCATGGCCCTGCGGATGATTGCTTCCAATTCCGGAGAGATCGCAGGATTTAAGGATCGGACTGCGGGAGGCTCGCGATTCAGGATGGCCGCAAGCAGCGCTGCGACGGACGTTTCCTTGTGTGGAGGACGGCCGGTGGCCATTTCGTAGAGCACGACGCCGCACGAATACAGGTCAGAGAGGTTGTCCGCAAGCTGTGCTCCGGACAACTGTTCAGGAGCGATATAAGGCAGAGTGCCGGCAATCGTAAGACCATCCGAGACGGTGCCGGACCCTTCTTCGGGGTTGAGCAATCTTGCCAAGCCAAAGTCGAGAATCTTGAGATGTCGGTCCGCAGTGATGAGAATGTTGGCTGGCTTCAGATCGCGGTGAATGACGCCGTGTTTATGGGCTTCTTCGAGGGCGGACACGAGTTGTAAGGCATAGTCCAACAGCTCCGATTCTTCCAGAGGACCGCGAGTCAGCTCATTCGCCAGCGTGACTCCCGCGACATATTCCATCACCAGGAAATCGATGTCGCTGTCGGTCTCAAAGCCATAGAGAGTTGCGACGTTAGGATGATTCAGACGAGCGAGGGTTATCGCTTCCGTCCTGAAGTGCCGGCGGGCCGATTCGTCTGGCAACACGATGGGAGGAAGCAGCTTTAGCGCAACTTCGCGCTGCAAGTGTTCATCCTGCGCACGATAGACCACTCCCATAGCTCCGACACCAATGCGATCGAGAAGACGGTAGTGACCCAACATCTTGCCTGGGATGGGTTTGGATGCCATTTTCTCTGCCCCTCGCGGCAAACGGCTGTCTGGTGTTCAACCAGGCTCGTGGCTATTAGCGAAGATTGTTATCCCCGGAGAAAGCAAAAGCAAGTCCGAAAACACGCAGATCGGCAGCAAGCGCTTGAAAGAGAACGGCTTCCTTGCAGGATTGGGTCGGCGACCCGCATCAGCGTGAGCAGAATTTCAGGAAGGGAAGGAGCTCAAAACTTGCACCGGATTGAGCGCCGACCCATACCGAAGTCGGCAACATTCCTGGTCGCGCCGTTCAGGCTGTGCACGAGCGAGCCGTGAGGACATCGCGATCGGAGCCAGGCATTGCTGCCTCATTCGACCGGTGGGTCAATCACGTCTTCCGATTGTGGTTCGACTTGTACCCCTTATTGGATCCATTCATCCGGCAGTACTCGACGTCATTTAGGAAACCAGTTTTTGAAACCGGCTGGGTGAGCTAGGGAGCCGGCTTCAAAATCGCTGAGTCGTGTTTGGTGCCTGCCGAATGGGTGAGATTTGGTTGCGCCCCGTAAGAGACGCCCGTTCGCTAAAAGTGCTTTGACTTGTAACTTGAGGCGAAATGTGATATAATACTAAAGGTCCTTTTATGTCAGGTCTGTCTAGGGGAGGACCGACGCATTTAGGAGTAACTCAAACAGTAAGCGATTGTGAGGAGATATGGAGCAATTGGTGCAAAGCTTTCTAAAACGATATGAAAAAGCTAACGCGTATTTAGACGTCGAAGCCATCGGGAAGCTCTATGCAGATACATTCATGTTCGGTGGATCGAAAGGCGTACAGGTGGTCAGAAAGGAAGACTTCCTCAAGATTGTTCCGAAAATGAAGGCTCATTTCGCGTCTTTGGGGCTCTCTGAAACTCAGCTGCAGGCTGTAGAAGCCAGCGCCATCGATGCCAAATATCTTCTGGCGAAAGCAGCATGGAAAATGACGGTTCGGCACCTAGCGGGCGACAGAAGACAGGTGGATGCATTCTCTACCTACATCCTGGAGCGAAAACAGGAGGGCACGCTCTCAATTGTCTTCCACATCGATCATCAGGATCTAACGACACTTGTTGGGGGCCAATCAGACATATAGTTGTCACCCGTCACGGTTGAGCAGGACACGCAAGTAAGCTGGGGTTGGGGATCTGGCTAAATGTTGAGCTGGTGATCTAACTTAGCGGGCGAAATGCTTCTTGGGAACGAGATTAGGCAATCGCAGTTATGCACAACCGTCCGAAGATACAAACCGTAGAGTGTATTATCCCAAAATATGGGAGGCAGCCATGACGCAGCTCCAAAAGACCGCGCGTATAGCAGGGCTGTGGTATCTGATGTTCGCGATAGGGCCATTCTATCTGTTGTATGTTCCATCCAAAACTATCGTGAGCAATGACGCTAGGGCTACCTCGGCCTTGATCATCTCGCACGAGACGCTGTTCCGTCTCGGGTTACTCGCCGAGACTCTCGGTGCAGTGATATTTGTCGGGCTGGTTGTGGCACTTTATCGTCTCTTCGAGGAAGTGGACCGCCATCGTGCGCGCCAGATGGTTGGACTGGTCCTTGTCTCGGCGGCTCTCGTCCTAGTCGGCGTCGTGTTCAAGGCGGTTGCGCTCACCGTGTTTCATGGCGAAGATGTTTTCGCGGCGTTTGATCAGCGGACGCGAGAGGCGATTGGCATGCTCCTGATCCAGTTGCATGGGCAGACGAATGGAGTCAACGAAGTGCTCTGGGGGCTTTGGCTACTCCCTTTTGGCTGGTTAGTCGTGCGTTCCCGGTTCCTGCCACGCTGGCTCGGGTATTGGCTCCTGCTCGACGGTGTCTGCTGGATTGTGGCGGCCGTGACGGGATTGGCCGCGCCTAGATATAGCGACACCCTCTTCCGCGCTTTTCAACCAGCGTTCTTGGCGGAACTTGCCATAATGCTGTGGCTCTTAATCGTTGGCGCTCGAAAAAAAGAGCTGTCGGTCGACCCAGGTGCCGGCTAAACAGGAATGAACTGTGCACCCGCAGAGGTGCCATGCGAATGCGTTTATAATCGCACGCATGATGGTGGCACTCAATTCCGAGGTGGGAGACCATCGTGGTTCGCTTCCGTCCCGCCCTCGCACGACTGTTTTTTATCCTGTCCATTCTTGGGCCAGGATTCATCACCGCCAACGTTGATAACGATTCAGGTGGCATCTACACCTATGCGGCTGCTGGCGCTCAGTTCGGCTACTCACTCCTATGGACCATCATCCCCGTGGCCGTATGTCTCACTTTCGCGCAAGAGATCTCCGCGCGGATGGGGGTCGCGACCGGCAAGGGTTTGAGCGAACTCATTCGCGAGCAGTACGGAATCAGAATCACATTTGTTTTAATGTGCGGTCTGGTACTGTGCAACGTTGGTGATGTCGCATCGGAATTCGCGGGTGTCGCCAGCAGCATGGAGCTGTTCGGACTTAACAAGCTTGCCACTGTTCCCATCGCAGCTGTTCTGGTCTGGCTGCTCGTAGTGTTTGCGGACTACCGGAAACTGGAGAAAATATTCGTTGTTCTATCGTTCTTGTACATCGCCTACATTATTACTGCATTCCTTGCTCGGCCAGATTGGCTCCAGGCTTCGAGGAACGTAGTTCGCCTTCCTCGAATTTCGGACCTGAAGGATACCAGCTACCTTTATCTCTCCGTCGGGATCATTGGAGCCACGATCGCTCCCTGGCAGCAGTTTTATCTTCAGGCTTCCATCGTGGACAAGGGAACTCCGAAGTCCGACCTAAGATACAGCCAGATTGACGCCATCGTTGGATCGCTCTTCTCGGTAATGATCGCTGCATTCATCATCATCGCCTGCGCTGCCACACTGTTCGTTCATGGGCATCACGAGATTCGCGACGCTGCCGATGCGGCGCAGTCTCTCCGTCCATTGGGCGGTGAATATGCCTATCTTCTGTTTGCCATAGGGCTTCTCAATGCATCGCTGTTTGCCGCATCGATCCTGCCGCTTTCAACCGCGTACACTGCGTGCGAAGCATTGGGATTTGAGTCTGGGTTGAACAAGAAATTTCGCGAAGCCCCAATTTTCTACTGGCTCTATACGGCGCTGATTGTCGTTGGAGCTGCGATCATCCTGATTCCGCATGCTCCGCTGGTCAAGCTCGCAGTGCTTTCGCAAGTCCTGAACGGAGTTCTACTTCCCTTCGTGCTGGTGTTCATGTTGCTTCTGGTGAATAAGCGAGAACTCATGGGTCGCCTGACCAACTCTCGTTGGTACGATCTGCTTGCCTGGAGTTTGACGGGGATCATTGTGCTCCTGACCGGGATGCTTCTGGTCTCGGTTTGGAGAGGCTGAACTAATCTGCCCGGGTGGGTTCGCGCCGTTACTTACGTAATTCTTTTCGGTAATCATGCCCTCCCGGTAGGTCGCAAACCTCCTACTATGAATAAGATCTGCGTATCAGCAACAAATTTCCGGAACTTGCGTTTGTATATGCGAGGGTTCTCGTGGAACATTTGCTTCGCGCAGTATCGCCACTCGATCTGAATCGCCCTGTCCTGCTCAGCAAGCGGTACCGGGCCCGAGGAGAGAACATGCGTACTACCCGATTGATCCGTTTGGCACTGTTGACGCTAGTGCTTGTCATCGTTCCGGCGTTCTCGTTCGCCGGAGTGTTTGTTTCTGTGACCGTTGCTCCCCCGGTGTTGCCGGTTTACGCGCAGCCAGCCTGTCCCGGTGATGGCTACATTTGGACACCTGGCTATTGGGCTTGGGGTCCAGACGGCTACTACTGGGTTCCCGGAACCTGGGTGATGGCGCCTGAACCTGGATTGCTCTGGACGCCTGGATATTGGGGGTGGTCAACAGGGTATTACGTCTGGCATCCCGGATATTGGGGCCCGCACGTCGGGTTTTACGGTGGCGTGAACTACGGCTTCGGATATTTCGGCGCGGGCTACGCAGGCGGGTACTGGCATGGCCGCACGTTCTTCTATAACCGCAGCGTGACCAACGTGAACATCACCAACGTTCACATCTATAACAAGACGGTTGTGAACAATGTCACCGTACGTCGTGTCAGTTACAACGGGGGTGCGGGGGGAATTAATGTGCATCCTCGTCCTGAAGAGGAGCGCGCATTTCGCGAGCGCCGCTTCAACGCCACGAACGTGCAAACGCAGCATGAGCACGCTGCGGCGGGGGATCGCGCTTCATGGGCTTCTGTCAATCATGGGCGCCCCGAAGTTGCGGCCACCGGACGGCCCAGCGAGTTTCATGGACGTCCCGTGATGCCATCGCATCCCGAACCGCATGACCGAGGAGGCAATCGCGAAATGCGGCGCGACGTTCCTCGTCCGACAGCGAGGAACGTAGAACGTCCGGAGCGTCACCCCGATGATCACAACAGCCGTGCAGAACGACCGTACAACGCAGCGCGGCCTGAGAACAAGGGTAAGCCTGAACTGCGACCTAGCGGATATCACGAAGCTTCGAGTAGACCGAACGCCGGTCCGCACGGCGGCTCGAACGGTCCGGGCCGAGGAGAAGAACAAGGCAAGGGCCACGACCGACACTGATCCACCGCTCAGTAGGGTCGGATATGAACTGAGTGCGCGTGCTTTTAATAACGGAACGGCCTCACTCACGCGAGGCCGTTTTCGTTGCCCTTGTCCCTTTGCTCCCGCACTGGAGTGCAGGATCCATGTCGATCAGCACAGCGCGCGCACTTGAGCCGCGGCATTCCTGCAAACCTGTGGTGAATTCAACCCGAAGCGAAAGGACAGTTCAAAGGTGCCCGGGACATTCAGCCTAACGGCAGCTACTCGCCGGTGATCAGATCTCGGGAAGGTACTATATCGTGGGTTGCCGGTTTTGCGGCTCTTTTCGCCCCGCTGGTATCCTGACTAGAGTTGGCTCGACAGTTTTGAGATGGCCATTGGGTGCAACCCTAGGATGGAGCAATCAAGCTACCCCAGGAGCACAAATCTCCTGACGAGCTTCGATCGTACCTGTGACGCGAGGCTGTAATGTTACTGGCGCTCATCCTTGTTTCTGCCGTCCTTGTTTTTACCGCAATTGTTGGAATCGGCATTTTCGGCTGGAAAAAAAGGAAGAACACCGAGCTGGAGCGATACAGTGTTTCGCCGCAGGAACTTCATGCATTCGTCGGATCCGGTCGGAAGATACTTATCTTGGACGTTCGCCAGACCCTGGACCTGTTGGCTTATCCGGAACAGATTCCTGGCGCTCAGAGAGTCCCACCAGAGGAAGTCTTGGCAAAACCAGACATTATTCCGAAGGATAAAGATGTCGTTGTCTATTGCACGTGTCCAAGCGAGAAGACTAGCCGCAGGGTGTTGGGTCGTGCCCTGAGGCTTGGGTTCTCGCGGGTCAGATTCCTTGCAGGAGGTTTGGCGGCTTGGAAAACCATGGGTTTTCCAGTCGAGCCGTATCGTGGGTCGTTAGCTTTTTCGTCCCCTGGGAGCGCGGCACGCCGCGCGTGACAGAGCTCTCCTAAAGTCAAGCGCACGGACACCGATTTCAAGAAACCATCCCCGACAAACTTCAGACTTGCCTCTCCCAGCCCCAGGGCCCCAAGGTTCTCGGCGGTCGTTTGGCGAGAACTAATCCTGATTGAAAGAAATGAATGGTTCGGCGCCGCCGAGACGGACGGGCTCGGCTTTGGCGGCGGCACGCGAGCAGTGATCCCCTGGCCCTTCCGTCATGGTGTAGACAACGTCCTTGACACTTCTCGGAAGGTTTGATATATGACCATATAGTTATATAACTAATGGGAAATATACAAGGAAGGTCGCTGGATATGGTATTTGCCGCCCTGGCAGACCCGACTCGCCGAGCGATCTTGGCCCGGCTGGCAATTTGCGAAGCGTCGGTCAGCGAGTTGGCAGCGCCTTTTAAACTCAGTCAGCCCGCAATCTCCAAGCACCTGAAGGTTTTGGAACGCGCCGGCCTAATATCGAAAGGGCGGATGGCACAGCGACGCCCACGCATGCTGGTGGCCAAGCCAATTGAGGAAGCAACGGCATGGCTTCAGGGATATCGCAACCCGGGAACGCTCCAGTTCACCACCCCTGGTGACCGCGACATCAGGATGGAGAGGGTTTTCGCCGCGCCTCGGAAGCTTGTCTTTGAGGCCTTTACTCGCCCTGCACTTCTGAAGCGGTGGTTTTTCGGAAAACCTGGCGGAGTTCTAGCTGTGTGTGAAGTTGCCCTTAAAGCCGGAGACTCGTTCCGCTACGTCTGGCGAGATCCGGATGGAACCGAGATGGGAATGGGCGGCGTCTGCTTGGAAATAAAATCGCCGGAACTTTTAGTCGCCACGGAGAAATTTGATCAGCCGTGGTATCCGGGAGATGCGACTGGCACGATCACGCTTACCGAAAAAAGGGGATTAACAACACTGACCCAGACCATCCGGTATGAGTCTCGATCGGCGCGGGACATGGTTTTGAAGACGTCGATGGAGCATGCAGTGGCCTTGGGGTATGACCGCTTAGCCGAACTACTGAAATCCGAAGTTTCCCGTAAGAGGTGAAGAAATGAATACCCAATCGGTGTCTCAGGTCTCTTCCCGGCGCGTCGGGCGCAGCATCCTTGCCTTGCTCGCGGGAATCGTTGTGGGAATTGTCCTTTCTAGCGGAACAGATTCTGCCTTGCAGGCCATGGGGCTAGCTCCTTCGATCAGGGAAGGCTGGCCTAATTCCTTGTTGGTGTGGGCGACCTTGTACCGCTCAATCTACGGCATCTTTGCCGCCTATGTTATCGCTCGCCTGGCGCCCAATCGTCCGATGGGCCACGCCCTCCTAGCAGGGGCTCTGGGTATGATCGTTAGCGCTCTGGGCGCGGCGGCCACATGGAACCGTACCGTCGGCCAACACTGGTATCCGGTGGTTCTTGCCCTTACAGCCATGCCGACAGCGTGGATTGGTGGAAGACTGCGGGAGTTGCAACTACGGTCGCAAGCCAAGGCTCTAGGGTCGCAAACCAAGGCTGCCTAACGGGTGGAAATGAGCTGACCATGAAAGCGAAGCAACGTCTTTTAGCAAAACCATCCCAGCCGAACAAAGTGGACGCCTACATGCAGCGGCTCAGGCATCCGCTCGGTAGCGTTGTGGAGGCTCTACGGCAAGTCATCTTGAGTACCGACCACGAGATTGGCGAAGAGATCAAGTGGAACGCTCCTTCCTTCTTTTACTCGGGCGAGATGAAATCTTTCGATCCGAAGGAATACAAGCGATACCTGATCGTCTTCAATCTATATCAAAAGGATTGTATTCGCCTTGTTTTTCCAAGCGGGGCCCGCGTGAAAGACAAGTCGGGACTATTGGAAGGTGATTACGCCGATGGTAGAAGACTAGCGTTCTTCTCCAGCCTTGGAGATGTCAAATCGAAGAAACCCGCTCTCCAGGGCGTGATCAAAATGTGGCTTGAGACTCTGGATAAGGACTAGATCACGGATCCAAGGGCGGTATCGCTCATCTTCTCGGTCATCGAGTGGCTGATTTAGGCTCGTTTGTGCTTGGGCAAGACGACCCGATAAGAACGGGCGTACCGTTTTCTCGCCGCAAAGTCAGAACCGGTATCTATTAATTAATGGGTTCCTGGCGGGGGCGCCGGCCACGCTTCTTGCGGATTTCGGCCAGTTCTTTCCGCAAAGCGCTCATTCTTGATCGCATCAATTCCCGCGCCGCTTTGACTTCTGCACGAAGCTCTCTGGCACGTTGCACACTCGCTAGTATGTCCCAATCCTTTTTTTTCCAAAAAGCACTATCACGACGCCAGGAATCCAGTTCGTCTGAGTCGGCTAGCACTGCGCTGCGGCGGCCAGAAAAAGGGCGCTTCAAGGGCAACCCTATTGCTTCCCATCGCTGAGCCGATCTTACCCCGCACCGGAGATATTGTGCGATCTCCTTCCAGCCGCTCAGAATCATGCGTGAGATTGTACCGCGATGAATTCTTGCCCTTAACAAAAACAGGTTTTTTCATCCATTGAGCCCCTCATTAATTCGCGATCATTCGTTCCGGGAGCTCGAGGCGGGGCACAAGTTTCAGTTACGCAGCATGTTTGGCATCAGCCGCAATGCGAATCAGCTTACGGGCCTGCTCAGGCCCTTTGCGGCCAAGAATTGTGACCGCCACCCCGCGCACCCGCTGGTAATTGACGAAAAAATCTTGTATTTCCTTAAGCACAATCGGATTCAGGTCCTCGAGGCTGTTCATTTCCGAATAGAGCAAGGACGCACTTGCTGCAGCAATGAGTCGATCGTTGCGCGCTTTCTTGCCGCCCTCCTCCTGCTCGGCTTCGATGACTCCGAGGAGCCGGCAATCTACCAGGCAGCCGGAGAATAGAGGTTCGTCGGTGAGCACCAGGACATCGAGAGGATCGCCATCCTCAGCCTTGGTTGAGGGCAGATAACCAAAATCGTAAGGGAAGACCATCCCCTCGGGAAGTACTTTCGACAGTTTGAAACTCCGAGCCGCAGCATCGAACTTGAACTTGCTTCTGCTTCCCTTGGGAGTCTCAATGATCGCTTGCAGCTGGGTTACGTCCTCGGATCGTGTCATTGCTGCATCGCCCTCATGCCGCCATTGCCGCTGTGGCTTCCCACACGGGGGTAGTTGTTGGAGTCTTCAACCCACCGTTGCGTTTGGCGGATGAAACATCCACGTATCTCCGCCGCATCTTGTGTGCCTCGCTAAGGGCAGTGTCATACTTTTCCGCGCACGAGTTCCTAATCTGCCTGATTATTTCGCACTTGGCCCCGTGATTCAGCACCTCCAGGGCGACGGCTTGGAGTGCTTCCCAATCATGCCATTCGCCAATAGCGTCTTTGACGTGGCTGAGTGCCTTCAAGAATTCTCGATCGCTGGATCCCTCGCCAAGGCGCAGGACATTCTGCAGTTTCTTTACTCGAATGCGATAAGGATGCAAATTCTGCCTGTTAAGCCGGTGCGGCAGCGCCAGGGCAGATTCAAGTGCCAACGCAGAAGCGGCGGCTTGCGAGCGTGCCGGGACCGGATCACAGCTCTTCTCCTGCTTTTCGCAAAGCGCTTTCTCGAGCCGCCGATCAACTCGCTTCAACGCAGAGCGCACTTGCTGTCCTTTCTTGGTTGTGATCGCGTGCAACTTCTTCGCTTCTTTGCGCCGTCTGTCTCCAAGGTGCTCCAGCAGGCGAACGGTGCAGGTCTGCTCGCTGTCAGTCTGAACTGTCGGTACATAGCCAATGAGAACATCCATGTCGCGTACGCCACCGGCTTTCCGGCGGAGCCTGGCTAGACGCTTCAACATCTGGTGCTCTTGTCGATCTAGCGAGAGCGACGCCAGGATTGTCTCCAGGCGGCGGAAGTTCGTGCGTAGCTGATGGACCTGCTCTGAACTCGGTTGTTTCGGCAGTTTCTTCAGCAACTTGCGGATTTTGCGAACCGGCCTGTGGACGTGCTCAGAGTCCAATCCCATGCCACTTCGATGGCGCTTGCCCGGCTGCCGGTTGTTATCGCGTTTAGTTGGAGGTTCGAAGCCGCGTACATTCTGCATCGGATTCCATGCCCTCTTCCGAGTGGGCTGAAAAAACGCCTTGGCGCTCGCTTTGGCCCCGAAGGAACTCCCGCGGTTGACTTCCAATTCGTGGTTTTACCCTGTCAGAGGAGGAGCGGAGGTAGGCCTAGAGAACCTAAAGGCTATCCACTTCGGATCTCAAAGATGACGGGCTCGCTAGGATGCAAGGAGCCTCTGATATTTGTCTGCACCTCGGCTTTTAGCCATGGCGGAAACTATAAGTCAGTTGGGAGTTTTGCGAACATCACCGTGCTTCGACTTTCTCGGCGCCAAGCCCGGTATTCGACCTCACGAGTAGTTCATTGAACCTGTGCTCGGAACTGGGTTCATGGCTCAGGATGGTGCCCAGGAACGCACCCATGAACCCCAGGGGAATACTGAGTATTCCGGGGTTCTCGAGCGGGAACCAGGCTTTGGACTGAATCAGGTGCCGCGCCGTTCCCGTCACGGTGGGAGGATCGACAGCCATAATGCTTGGGCTGACAAGAATCAGACCGATAGAGGCTATCAATCCGGTTGCCAGTCCGGTTACCGCTCCAGCTGTATTGAATCGTTTCCAAAAGAGGGAGAGCACGATTGCCGGCAGGTTGGCTGACGCCGCCACAGCGAAAGCCAACGCTACCAGAAAGGCAACATTCGCAGTAGGGCCTAACAGAATCGCAATCACAATCGCGACCGCGCCGACTACAAAGGCCGAGATCCGTGCGATTAGGACTTCCTCCCCAGGCTTGCAGCCTTTGTCTCGGCGGATCACACCGGCCCAGAAGTCATGAGCGAAGGAAGTCGAAGCACTGATCGTCAGTCCGGCTACGACGGCTAGAATCGTGGCAAACGCAATGGCGCAAATGAACGCGAAAAACACGTTGCCAGCCAGGGATTGGGCCAGGAGTGGTGCGCTCATGTTCGTCCCGCCATGGGTGGCGATGAAGTCTCGTCCGACAATGGTCGCCGCGCCGAAGCCGAGAAAAGTCGTCATAATGTAAAAACTTCCGATGAGCGCCATAGCCCAAACCACACTAGTGCGAGCGGTTTTTGCGTCGGGAACAGTGTAGAAACGCACGAGAATGTGGGGCAGGCCGGCGGTACCGAAAATCAATGCTAATCCGAGTGAAATGAGATCCAGTGCGCCATAGGGAGGCTTGAATCGCAAACCGGGCTGCAGGAAGTTCTGTACAACCTCTTTCCCCTTGTCATGGTAGGTAACATGGCTGATCGCGTAGAAGAACTCACCAAGGCTAAAGTGAAAATGGGCCAGCACAAGAAAACTGAGCAAGATTGTGCCCGCGATCAGCAAGATCGCCTTGATGATTTGAACCCAGGTCGTCGCTAGCATGCCGCCGAACACGACATACACAATCATGAGAACACCGACTCCGACGACCGCAGCGTGATAACTAATTCCCGAGTCCTTGAGTAAAAGCGCAACCAGCGCACCCGCACCGACCATCTGCGCGATCATGTAAAACGTGCTAACTGTGAGCGTGCTCATCGAAGCCATGGCCCGTACCGGCCGCGGGCGCAGTCGGTATGCAAGCACGTCAGCCATGGTGTAGCGGCCAGCATTGCGCAGTGGCTCGGCGACAACCAGGAGCACTGTCAGGTATGCGACCAGCCAGCCAACCGAGTACATGAAGCCGTCATAGCCCTGAAATGCGATGATTCCCGCAATGCCAAGAAAAGATGCCGCGCTCATGTAGTCGCCGGCGACCGCAATCCCGTTTTGCCATCCGGTAATGCGACGACTGGCGGCAAAATAAGCACTTCCACCGGCTGAGCGTTTGGAAGCCCAGTATGTGATGGCCAGGGTCACTGCGATAAAGAGCAGAAACATCATCAGGGGCATAGACATGCTTATCTGCCCTCCACTGCGCCAGAAGCTCGGTCTTCGGATGTTTCAATGATTTCTTTGGCCAATTTGTCGAAGGTATTTGCGGCTCTGACATAAAGGGCAGCGATGCCCCATGCCATCAAGAACTGTGACAATGCAAACAGATAGGCGATGTTTACGACGCCGAAAACCTGGGTGGCCATGAATTTTGGGGCATAGCCAACCAAGATGGGCAAAAGGAAGTAGTACACCACGAAAAAAATGAAGGCCGGAATGATAAAGAGCTTTTTGGCAGACATCAGATCCTTAAATTTCGGAGCTGCCGCCATTTTGTCCCAATCGGTGCGGTCAACAACGTCAGGGTTGTTCAGCTGCACTGTTACACCTCGCAAGTAAGCGCAAAACCTACAAGATCGATCTCGCTGGAGTGGCCGAGGATTGAAAGAAAATACACGAAGGAGGCCATTCTGTCCAAAGTCATTTCAATTTACCAGTCCTTTCACAAACGGGCAGATTCCCGATCTGGGCGCCTCGCTGCCCGGTGCCACGGTTAATGGCGACCTCACGTTGGCTCGACCGATCGCCGTTCAAGCCGGCAGCGGCGGATTTGCTCCCGGAGCGGCTGGGAGTGCTCCCCCGAAGCCACTCCTTCCGTCTCGATGTATCAACCATTTTGGAGGGTGGACGCATCGAACCGGGGTTGACATATTCTTGGCTTGTCCTTGGGCCTTGTATAATTGAAATCGATCCGAACTGATTTCGTTTCATTGCCTCTTGTGGGAGCCGAACCGGTGCCCTCTGCACACCCTCTAAGTCGGCGCGGGATTGTAGTTGCGCTGGTGGTTTCTGCCCTCACGTTGTCTTTAGCTACAAGGGTCTTTCACGGTTCGATCAGCCACAAGACTCAGGTAAGTGCCTCTTCCGATTATCAGAAAGTTCAACACCGCGATAAAGATGGAGTGGAATGGAAGTCTCCAACGGCAGACCGTTGTCTGCTCTGGTTGACCGAAGCATCCGTCCCTACTGAGCTCCAGGACGCGGTTCATGTCCGACCCCATTACGACTCTCTCTATAATCGCCCTCCCCCTGTCGCGTAGATCCCTCGAACTCCAAATTGCCTGAACTAGTTCGCGCGAGTAAGTGAGACTCCGCTCTCATGCCTCGCGCGCTGCTCGAGCGCAACCGTTTGGGTCCCTTGTCGCAAACCATTGCATGCTTTGTTCGAAGTGAGCACTTTATGAAATACAAACGCAAACACCTCTTGTTCGCTGTCACCGTTGTGGTTCTTGGCACCGTAGCGCTGTTTCCCTTGATCGGAAGGAAAGCAACCGCCAGCCAGACCGGGGAGATCACGGCGCCCACCGCAGCCGTTGTGGTCACAAAGCGTGGAACGATCTCGAATTCGCTGACACTGTCGGGCGATTTTCGCCCATTTCAGGAAGTCGACGTTCACGCCAAAATCGCCGGGTACATTCGCAGGATTTATGTCGATGTTGGCGATCATGTAGAAGCGGGCCAGATGCTTGCAGTCCTAGAAGTTCCCGAGTTGAGCGCCGAATTGCAGGCCGCTGATGCCGCGTCACGTCGGGCAAAAAATGCGATCGCTCGGGCAAACGGCGATTTGGAGCGCTCCCAGTCGCTCCACGCAGCTACCCATCTGGACTACACGCGTTTGAAGCAGGCGGCTGCGGCTCGTCCCGGCCTGATCGCCGAACAGGAACTTGACGACGAATTGGCGAAAGACAAAGAAAGTGAAGCCCAAATTGCCGCCGATCAGGCGGCCATTTCTGAAGCCGAGAGTCGCTACGAGGAAGCCATTGCCGATCAAAAGCGCTATCAGGCAATGAGCAATTACACCCGCATCATTGCTCCCTTTAATGGCGTAATCACAAAACGTTACGTGGATACGGGTGCGCTGGTTCAGGCGGGGACTAATTCCAATACCCAGGCGCTACCCGTGGTCAGCGTTGCCCAGGCCGACCGGTTCCGGCTGACCTTGCCGGTTCCCGAATCTGCCGTTCCCTCGGTACGGCTTGGGAGTACGGTCAGTGTTCGCGTTCCTGCACTCAACCGTAACTTTGACGGAGTGGTGTCTCGATTTGCGGACTCGGTAATGCCCGAAACGCGAACCATGCATACCGAAGTGGACGTCCCTAATCGGAATGGAACGATCGTGCCTGGGATGTATGCCGAAGTGAATTTAACGCTCAAAAAGAAAGATTCTGTGCTGGTCGTGCCGGTACAGGCAGTTGCGCACCATGGAGACGAAGTCTCCGTTCTGATTGTCGATCAACAGGACCGCATCGCCGAGCGCCAGATTCAACTCGGGATTGAAAGCGCCAATCAGGTGGAGGTGGTATCCGGGTTGTCTGAAGGCGACGAAGTTGTAATCGGGTCGCGCTCAGAATTTCGCCCCGGTGACCGCGTCGCACCCAAACTCACAGCTGACAACAGAGAGGGCAAGTTCTGATGTCGCGGTTTGCCATCCGAAATCCGTATTTCATTATTGTGTGTTGCTTGGTGATTGCCATTGTGGGCACCACCGTTCTGGTGCGGATGCCAGTTGATCTGTTCCCTCCCATCAACATTCCCGTTGTTGTAGTCGCCACGTTTTACTCGGGAATGCCGCCCGAGCAAATTGAGACTGATATCACCGGGCGCTTTGAGCGGTTCTTCACGCTCGGCAGCAACATCAATCACATTGAGTCGCGCTCCTTGCCCGGCGTCAGTCTCATCAAGATTTACTTTCAGCCGGGCACGAATGCTGATGCCGACTTGAGCCAGATTTCAAACCTCGCAATGGCGGATCTGCGCAAGCTTCCGCCGGGAACCCTGCCTCCCGTCGTATTGAAGTTCGACGCATCCAGTCTGCCGGTATGTCTCATCACGCTCAAGGGACAAGGGCTTAACGAAACCCAATTGCGAGACCTCGGCCAATATAACGTGCGGAATCAAGTTGCGAACGTAGAGGGAGCTTCGGTTCCCCAGCCGTTCGGCGGACGCTACCGCCAGATCATGGTCTATGTCGATCCGTTGAAGCTGGAAGCCCATCAACTGAGCGTAATGGACGTCGTCCGCACGGTGAATGACAGCAATCTCATTCTGCCCGCCGGAGACGTCAAAATTGGCCCCATCGATTACGACCTATATACCAATAGCCAACTTCCGAATACCTCGGAAATTAATCATCTGCCGCTCAAAACTGTCGGCAATGCGTCCGTGCTGGTGCAGGATGTCGGCAAGGCCATGGATGCCCATGAAATCCAGACCAACGTTGTCCGCGTGGATGGTCAGCCGTCGGTGTACTTGCCAATTCTCAAACAAGGCGGAGACACCAACACGATTTCCGTAGTGGATGGAATCAAAGAAGCTGTTCGGGAGCTCACCGACGTTCCCAGGGAACTCGTTGCCAAAGTCGTCTTCGATCAGTCGGTCTTTGTAAAAAAAGCGATTGAGAATCTGCTGCATGAAGGCGCCATAGGGCTGATTCTCACCGGACTGATGATTTTGCTGTTTTTGGGCAGTATGCGAGCCACGGCAGCAGTTTTCTTGTCGATTCCGCTGTCTGCCCTTGGCGCATTCCTTGCCATCAGCGCAGGCGGCGGCACGGTCAATACCATGGTGCTCGGAGGTCTCGCCCTCGCCTTTTCCCGGCTCATTGACAACTCTGTGGTTGTCCTCGAAAACATTTTCCGCCACATGGAAATGGGCGAATCCTCCGAGGCTGCCGCAGAAAAGGGTGGGCAGGAAGTCGCCCTTCCCGTGCTCGCGGCCACGCTGACAACCATCGTCGTGTTTTTCCCGGTGGTCTTCCTGTACGGGGTAAGCCGGTTTCTGTTCATCGCCCTGGCAAGTGCAGTCGTGCTCTCGATGCTGGCTTCCTTTTTCGTCGCCATGACGGTTGTCCCCCTTTTCTGTGCAAAGTTGATCAAGGCACCGCATTTGTCCCACGAGCATGTGATCTCCACTTCTCGCTTTGGCCGGCTTGATGCGGTCTTTAATCGCTATTTTGAGAAGCTGGTTTGCGGCTATGACCGCACCGTGAGTCGTGCGTTGCTGCGCCCGGTGGCGACCACTCTTAGTTTGGTTGGAATCGCGCTCCTGAGCCTCTCACTCTACCCGCTACTCGGAGTCGCTTATTTCCCCCGCACCGATGCGGGGCAGTTCGTCATCAACATGAAGGCTCCATCCGGCACGCGGATCGAACTGACGGAGCAGGATGTGCGACTCGTCGAGGACGAGATCCGCAGGATCGTTCCTGCAAACGAGCTGGGTATGATCGTGTCCAATATTGGGGTCACGCCCGGTTTTTCCGCGATCTATACGCCTAACTCTGCTTCCCACACGGCCTTCGTTCAAGTCAGCCTCAAAGAAGGGCACAAAGTCGGCAGCTACGAGTACATGAGCCGCGTGCGCACAGCCCTCCGCAAGGACCTTCCCGACCTGAGCGAATATTTCCAGTCAGGCGGTCTGGTTGACTCGGTGCTGAACCTGGGTCTGCCGGCGCCGATTGATGTGCAAGTCAGCGGCATCAATCTGGAAAAGACTTACGACGCTGCCAGTGCGATTGCTAAGCAGATACGACGGTTAAAGGGAGTCAGCGACGTGCTGGTTCCGCAAGATATTGACTATCCGTCCCTGCGCCTTGATATCGATCGCGAGCGCGCCAGCCTGGTGGGCCTGAATCAGAAAGAAGTCGTCGATAACGTCATCACCGCGCTCACATCCAATCAAATGATAGCCCCCAGCTATTGGGTGGATCCAAAGAGCGGCAATGATTACCTCCTGACCGTCCAATATCCCGAAACAGCAGTGAGCAGCGTCAATGACTTGAGGCAGATCCCGATTCGCTCTGCATCAGGCAAAGAAACGACCGAACTCGACGCGGTTGCAAACATTCAGCCGATGGAGTCGCCAACCGAGGTGGACCATTACCAGCTTCGACGCGTGATTGATATATACGTAGCACCAAAAACCGAGGACTTGGGGACTCTGAGCGGTGCCATCAATCGCATTGTCGCCGATTCCCAACTGCAGCAGGGCGTTCGAGTCGACTTGCGCGGCTCGGTACAAGGCATGCGCGAGTCTTTCAAAAGCTTCGGGTTGGGTTTGCTGCTATCCATCGCGCTGGTTTACTTGATTCTTGTGGCTCAGTTCAAGTCATTCCTGGACCCCTTCATCATTCTGTTTGCAATTCCGCCGGGGCTGATGGGGGTGTTGCTCATCCTATTGCTGAGCGGAACAACGCTCAACATCATGTCGCTGATGGGACTGGTAATGATGGTAGGGATTGTGGTCTCTAACAGCATCCTGATCGTTGATTTCTCGCGCGCTCTTTGGGAATCCGGAAGGCCGCTGAAGCAAGCGGTTCGAGAGGCGAGCCGGATTCGCTTGCGCCCGGTACTCATGACATCTCTGGCAACGGTCATCGGGCTCATCCCGATGGCCCTCAAGTTAGGAACGGGAGCGGAGGCGTATGCACCCCTCGCACGGGCGATCATCGGCGGACTTGTCGTCTCGGTGGTCGTCACCGTTTACCTGGTACCGGCGGCATACCTCTGGTTTCATCGCAAAGAAGAAGCCGGTAGAAGGGAGGTGGTGGCCTAATGCGGAAGCTCATTTGCCTCGTGTTTTTGTGCCAGGCAGTTGCCGTTTGCGAGTCTCTCAAACCCTCAAAGAACATTCCCAATGCGCCGTCGCAGATGACGATTGACCTGCGGCCGAGTTCGATTGCCCCCGCGGTCGCTCAGGTTGGTAATCCCCAGCTCAGGTCTGGAGCGCCAGCCACCACGCCAGCAACGTCGTCCTCCTCTCCTTCGAATCAAACCTCAGCGCGGCCTTTGACGATCAAGGATGCCGAGCAGCTTGCATTGCAGAACAATCCGCAAATATCGGTTGCGCGGTTAAACGCATTGGCTTCGCAGCAAGCGACACGGGAAGTGCGTTCCGCGTTATGGCCGCAAGCGAGTGCCGATCTCACAGGAGTCGATTCCCATCCCGGCAGCCGTATCACGGCCGGGGGTTTGAACAACCCGATTATTTACGAGAGGGCTGCGGTGGGCGCCACTGTAACGCAGCTGATCACTGACTTCGGACACACATCGAACCTGATTTCTAGCGCGAAGCTTGCGGCAAAGGCCCAGGACCAAAATGCGATCGCAACGCAAGAACAGATTCGCTTGGCCGCGGATCAGGCATTTTATGGTGCGTTGCAGGCCCGCACCGTAACCAAAGTAGCGGACCAAACGGTCGCGGCCCGGCAAACCGTGGCCGAGCAGATCGAGGCGCTGTTCAACAGCAAACTGAAGTCGCAACTGGATCTGAGTTTTGCGAATGTGAACCTATCGCAGGCAAAGCTCCTTCTGCTCGATGCGCAAAACAATGAAAATGCCGCCCTGGCGTCGCTCTCGGTGGTGCTGGGCTTTCGTTCGTTGCAGGACTTTCAATTGATGGAGGACACAACTCAGGTCACGCCTCCACCGGCAAACATCGACGATTTGATCACGCAGGCATTTGCAAAACGTCCCGAGTTGCTTGCGCTGAACTACCACTATGAATCGGCACAGAAGTTTCAGGCCGCGGAGCGGGACCTTCTGTTTCCCACCATCCGGGCGGCGGGAGCTGTCGGGGATACGCCGGTACGAAACCCAGTGCTTTCAAACTGGTATGGCGCGGTCGGTGTGAATATCGATATTCCGGTGTTCAACGGCTTTCTTTACACCGCCAGAGCGCATGAAGCCCGTCTTCGGGCCGAGGCTGCTCAGGCGCGGCTCACCGATCTGCGAAACCGGATTGCTCGTGATGTCCGTACCAGCTGGCTCAACGCGACCACGGCTTACAACCGTCTCAGCGTCACTCAGCAATTGCTGGAGCAGGCGAACCTTGCACTTGACCTCGCGCAGACGCGGTACAAACTCGGCCTCGGCTCCATTGTCGAACTGAGCCAGGCCCAGCTCCAACAGACACAATCAGAAATCGGTAATGTGCAAGCCGGTTACGACTATCGGCTCGCCCTCGCAAGCTTGCGGTATGAGATTGGTTTTTAGAAAAGCATTTTGCAACGGGACATTGGCAAACAGGAGCGCGTTATGAGCACAACACTGTGGGTACTGATATTAGCAATTTCACCAACCCTGGGATCCGCTGGCCAACCGACCCGCATTCGACTCGCGACTGTGCCGGACCGATACACCCCTACCAACGCGTCTGTCGACGAGCCTGTCTCGATGCAGGGATTCCATTTCGAGGTGAACCCGGAAACGGTTCGGGCGCGGTTGGTGGTCGAGTACACCTATCCCGATCAGATCGTGTATCAAAAAGGGGACGATAAGAGAGGACCACAACCGACAATCGTGCAACTGCCGGAACTGAAGTACGTTCCCGGCAAGCACGCGGTCGTCTACGAAGGAGCGAAACACCAGACGGTCTGTGCCCAGGTGCGAAAAGGGAAGGGACTATTGCACCACGGATTGCAAATTCAGAATACGGGAGCGTGCACTGTCACCAGCGAGGATGTCAAACATGCGGAGGATGATGGTTGGCAAATCCGGCGGTTTACGGCGATCGATACATACTTCGAAGTTCGCTAGGCAAAGGGCTTGGCAACCCGCAGACCATGGTGCCGCATTCGCGCGCCAGCGGGGATGATCCTAGGAGGCTCGGAAAAGGCTAGGATCGATCTCTACCACAACCATCCAACAAATCACCGGTGTTGGGGCAAAATTAACCAGCGCATTGAACTAGGGCGGCGTGGCCCCACGAGTGGGCCGAGGCCCGCCGTTCTTAGCGCACGAAATATCCCGACCGGCAGCGCACCTGAAGTTTACGGTGAGCGATTATTTGAATGCGATGAAAAACCGAACCCCCGAGATTCGAAGGTTTGTAGGCAAGAAAGTATTGGCTACGCAAATCGCGGCGGATTTTCGCAAACGCCCCCGCTAAATCGCCGTCTTGGCCTGAGCGGAAATAGGCCCCGCCGGTCGCATCCGCCAGACGTTTCAAAAGCCATTCTCCATGCCTGGCATCGGAGTCCCATGCAATGTCTGAACTGACGTTAACGGCGTACACCACGCTCTCCGCCCGCAACGCAGCAGTGATACTGCGATCCAGCGTGTTGGCACTGTTGTTTTCTTCGCCGTCGGTAATGACGATGATGATTCGTCTCGACGGTTTGTCATGGTCTCCTAAAAAGTGCGCCCCATCGACGACGGCATCATAAAGGGCCGTGTTTCCCTTAGGCTTCAGTTTCTTTATGCTTCGCGAAACCGCTTTCCAATTGTTGTCGACTCGCGAGATGAGCCGAACCTTGTCGTTAAACGCAAAAACGGTGACCGAATCGCTACGCCGCGCAATGGTGTGAATGAAACTCTTGATTGTGCCCTGCTCGGTACTGAATCGTTCGGCAACCGACGCGCTCACGTCGATGATGATCGCTACGTTCAGAGGCAGGTTGGTCTCGTGCTCAAAAAAGGTCACAGCCCTCTGTTCTTGATCGTTGTCCAAGATCGTAAGATCCGACGTTGTCAACTTGTCAACATACTTGCCTTTGTGATCGGTCACGCTGAGCACTAGGGGTACTTCCTGTACTTTGGCCTGCAGCGTCGGCGGGGAACTTACCGCAGCCCATGCCGGGGGCAGCGCGACCGGAGTTTGTGCAAGCAGAGAAAAATCGGCGACGATTCTAGTCCCCGCAAGCGTCGCGAGCAGCCACAAGAATACGTGGCTGTTGATTCTCTCCGAAATTAAAGAATGGAATCGCTTCTGTGCCAAGCAGGCGTGAACACTTGTAATGCCTTTCATAACTCCTCGAGCCAACATGCTCGATCTGAGGCTTGTGGCGCGTGAGTATTAGACGGTGCCTTCTCTGTACAGTTTTGCGTATGGGAAAGCGTCGTTACGCGCCATTCTCGCCTGATCTCCGCAAGCATGTGGGGGCTCGTAAGAAAACTCCCGGTGGTCGAAGACTTTTCTTGGTTGGAACTTCTCTTCTGGATGCTCACGACCGTACCATCGAATGCCGGACGTTGCGGCGTGAACGTCAGGTTCTTGCTGTGAGTGGTGAACATCTCGTTGTAGCGTGCTTTTGCGCACGCCTTGAGCTTGATCTCAAATCCTGTCAACCGCGTTGTTTGGGTAAAGACCCGATCGTCGGTTCGGAACGGTGAATCCGGCACCGCCGACCGTGAACCTGTGCTCATCCTGCGCGATAGCTGATCCCACAAAAGGCCAGGAGGCATATACAACGAGGACAACGCGACAGCGGGTCGAAAATACGCTTGTCTTTTGGATGCCTGGGCTCGCGCAGTAGCAACCTCGCAAACGAATTCTTGCAAGGTGCGGGCCAGAGTTTCTTCTCTTCTACGAGTTGTGCAACTCTTCCCTAAGAACCTGCTGAGTTATTTCCAGTCTGGGCTGAGTCTCCCCGGGTCGAGACCTCTCATGGGATGAGACTTTGAACGAAACAGTATTGCCGTCGATCCTTGGACTCGGCTCTCAATTTCTGGGGGGAGCGGAGGGCGAACGAAAGCAGCACGCCAGAACGCCGCCTTGACGTGAGGCACAACTGGATCTCCTCCCTGATCCCAAGCCGAACATCATCCGGCGGTGTCAAGTTTGCTCGATGCCACGGTTGAGCAGGACTTTGGTGCATCCGTCGCCTAGAGTTTTGGCTTGGGCTTCTGGTTTTCTTTTGCCATGCGGCGCTCGTAAGCGGCTTCGGTCTCGATACCGACGTCGCCAACCTCTGTATTGGTAACTTCTCCTTCAGCCGCGCCCTTAATGACGACGTCATACATCACGTGAAGACCGGGCAGCTTCCACTCCAGATTGTTCGCTGTGAATGCGTTGCCCACATGGGGCGTGACCACGATGGAATGGCTCAACGTGCGTGGACCGTACTTTTCACGCAATTCACGAGCAACAACCTGGTCGACAGTGTGCCCCTTGGTGCTGAGATCAACGGCAACTAAGCGACCATCATAGATCAATAGCCTGGCATTGCACCCCGACATCCAGGCAGGACAATCGTCGCCAGAGAGGCGCACCGCACGCCCCGTGGAACGCTTGTCCTCGGCGGTCGAGGTATCTTCAATTCCGAACATGGAGGTGATGCTATTGACGAGCTCGGCAGGCGGCTCCTCCTGAAGACAGGTCTTGGATTCAAAGATTGAGGCGCAGGTTGGGACCTGCACTGGCTCGCCCAAGAGCATGCCAAGAACTCTCGTGTCCACCTTGGCTGCTCGCGCCTTTGCGATAGACGGGTCAGCAGCGCCTAGAGCATTCGCGGCACCAGCCCTGGAGCTGCTGACACTGAACGTCTGGTTCGAAGCTGGAACGGGTTGCGCAGAGTTCCCGTATACCCGCTCCTGAAAAGCCGTGTATCCCACTGCCGCATTGCGGTCCGCTTGGAAATATTGCCCGCGGAAGTTTTCCGAGAAGAACTTCGAGAGCAACTCATTTCGCAGATCGCGATCGTGATCGTAGACGTGCCCTTCCTTATTGTTGACCTTATGCCACAGCTCGGCGTAGGCGGTCTGATAGCCGATCCTGATCCGCCGTTCATCAGGCGTCAAAGCACGAGTATCGGCATCGTTCACGTATCGATGACTGAGGCCCCAAGCCATGTCGTCCATCATTTTTATCAAGGCCTGGAAGGCACCCATCTGCCGCTCGCCGGTGTCCTCGGAGTCCTTGCCCTTGATCTCTGAGAAGACCCGCGCCGGCGCCGGCATTTCGCTGAGATAGGGTGGATTGGTTGGCCCTCCACTCGGCGCTGGTCCTTTCGTTTGCGCAGAGTTTCCTCCGGGTGGGGTACAGATCAAGCCAATCGCAGCCGCTTGCGCCTTGGGTAAGGTGATCTCATCCCCTAAGGAACCGCCCGCCGGGCCTTTCACAAGGGAGCAAACTTCCGATCCATTTTTCAAGCCGCAGCTCTTCACAACGACAATGGTGTTGTTCGAGCAGTGATAGGGAGCATTCAGCTGCAGCTGCGGTGCCTGCTGCGCATTCACCGCGGGCAGAAGACCTGCCAAGAACGAGACGCTAAAGAAAGTCACGATCTTCATGTTTCCCTTATCCCTTCTGCTTCCGCAACATCGGCATGAAGCTATCCGGAGGTCCGGTCAGGGAGCCATCATCATGGATCGTGAAGGCTATTTTGCCAGCCGGCCCCTTGCAGTCCAAGGTGAGCTGATTGCCGCTGGTGCTGTAGGTGCAGTCAGCAACATCGCCCATGAAGGTGATATTTGCTTTCGCGCTCGACTTTAGCTCGAGAAGAACACTGCCGTTCGAATCCGAGTAAGTGCCAGAAGGGCCGGAGTTGCACGCGACCAGAAAAGCGACATCCAAAGCGATGAGTACAAGCAAATTGTTTTTCATGCGAGTTTCCCTTTGTCAGATCTCAACTGTGCCAGGGTTCGTGTACCCACTGTCATTGAAGATTCTTGGCCATTGCTTTTCCGCCGAGCATTGTGGCCAGGCTAGTCTCGGCCGAAAGTGTGATCGTGATGCGCTTGAGTGAGGTGTCGTCCTGGGCAAGGAACGATAGCCGGCCGTCATCACTAAAATCCCACCAATTTGGAATGCTTCCAATCTGATTGCTAGCCCCAAAGAAATCCACCAGTGGGTTACCGTCTACAAAAAGGCGGTTCGGACGGCTTCCGTACATGTGGATCCAGAAAATGTGGTTGCTGTCGGGGGAAAACACCAGCTTAGTGTTGGCACCTTCTGTACCGATAGGCGCGAATTTGCCATCAAGGAAAACGCCGCGGACGACCCCTGTGGATGTGTTGCCCAGGGCAAAGTGGGCGTAATGCTTGCCATCAGAGCTCACGATGTACTTTGGGGCCTGTGGACGAGCCGAATCGGGAATGTCGTTGCTGAGAGTCGATTGCTGCTGAACGACCCCGTCAATTGTCAAATGAAGATCGGAGCCAGACCCGTTCAGCAGATACGCGTAATGCGCCCCATCGGGGGTGAACGTGAGATCGGCCCCCGAACGGCCGTCTAAGGGCGTTAGCTTGCCGTCGAGAAGAAGATTCACTCGTCCATTCATGTTGAGGAAGCTGCCCACACGGTTCCCCGCTGGCGAGAGGACAGGTGGTAGGACCGACCCAATCGTGCTTCCGAATTCTTTCTCGCCGACCACGATGAAACTTCTGCCATTGACCGAGCTCATGTAGACCAGAGTCGAGGAGTCCGGGGTGAATGTTATGTTGTCGATCGAGCTGTATTCCTGGCTGCGCTTCCCGTCCACGATAAGGTAATGGTGGGTACTGATGTCCTCACAATGCGCGGCGTAGTGTTTGCCGTCAGGGCTGAAGAAGACATCATGGATCATGCCGCGCTCGACGGTTTCGCTGCCGGGGACTTTTTTGCCGTTTACCACCAGGAACGAGAGGGGGTGAAAGGTGCTCCCGCCGGTGATTGCCATGACAACCATATCCCCTACCGGCGCCTTGTGAATTCTGAAGTCGAAGGCACGGGCGAGCGGCTTGCCGTCGAACAACAACTCCGTTTCACTGCTGTTCGGAACGTGCCTCTGGGTGTAGAGATGCTTGCTGTCGTTCGTCCAGACCGGGGCACCTGCCTGGTAGAGAGCGGTTTTGCCATCGATGATAAGCAGCCATGGCTTTTGGCGCCGAGGGTCGTTCCAGACATATGCGTAGTGATCCCCGTCGGGGCTGAATGCGACTTCGCGGGTATCCCAATCGCCGTTGTTCGGTGGATCCGATTTGCCATCGAACACGAAGCGCCGAAACGTGATGGAGCTCGGGTTAGTTATGCTGGCCAAACTGAAGAAAAAAATATGCTTGTTGTTTGAGGTAAAGCCAAGCCGGCAACTCGACTCATTCAACAGTCCAGACTGAGTTTCCGAGCTGCGGAGAAGTTCCTTGCCGTCCACGATGACCACATACTGGTTGCCAGAACGGGCGCAATAAGCATAGCGGCTGCTGTCAGAGCTGAAAACGATGCTATGGTTTCCATCCTGGGGAATGATCTGATCAAATTTCGGGCCTTCATTGCCGTCGTAATAGACGACCGCCCGGCTGCCGTCGGTCGCTACGGTTGCCACGTGGATCCCGCGTGGGCTCACCTCGAACCGGGCACCTTCCTGCAGCGGAGCTAAAACGGTTTCCTCAATTTTGGTTCCGGCGGGCGGTTTGAATGGGCCTGCATCGTTGACTGACGTGGACAGGGGCTGACCCGCGGACGGCTGCCTCTTGCTGGGTTGTTGTTGTGGCGGTTGCTGCACTTGCGGTTGCGACGCTTTTTTGGCAGCGTCCTTCATCTTTTGCCAAACGCTTTGAGCAGGAGCCGCACAAAGAAAGGTTGTGATGGTCAGGACGACGAAAAGAAATCCTCGAGCTCTAAGAACAAATTGGCGCATTTCAACCCCCAAAAGTGCGGCGACCGGTGGAACGGACCAAGTCGCGGCGAAAAGTGGCGCAATCCACGCTGCGCGTCCTTAGTTCAGAACAAGTTATGACCTTTAGTCCTGACGGTGGTCTTAAGAACTCTAAAGACGGGCGGGAAAAGGAAACGGGAGTCTCCTGAGAGCACGTTTTTACGGAGGCAAGCCGGGTGAATGCGAGCATGGATGAACCCGAGGGCCTGGTCTCTGCCCGTATTTTTTCGACTCGGAAAAGCGGGTAAGCGGTCGCCGTTCTTAGGAGTTTCTCGAGCGAACCCTTGGCTTTCAACGGCCGAGAGTGTCTGCCGAAGACGCCGATCTTAGAACGAAGATAGGACTGGTAAGTGACTGATTCTACAGCTATTGTTCCCGGAAGAGGGAGACAGCCACGCCCCTGATGCCATACACATATATAAGGTTGAAGTGGGTTCTTCCCCCATGGGCCACGGCCCTGAGGGCCCTTTCAAATGTCGGGCCAACCGGGGCGAAACTACGTCTCACCTCGGGATGGCGAACAGAACAAAGCCGCTCCGGCTGATTTTGCCCCGTACCATTGATTATGCGGCACCCTGACTCGTTATCCGCCGCTCCTTGAGCCTCTGTTCTTTCTCTTCGAGCATGCGGTTGATCTGTTCCATGATCTGCATCAGTTTGTCAGGATCGCGCTCATCGATAGCCTTCCGGCAAAGTTGCATCCAGCGTTCTTCGTTTTCGCCTTGCATGGGCAATGCCAACGTGGACTAATATTACATAGGAAGAAAGCGCCAACTAACGCCAACGACGAAGAACTAGACAGAGAGGAAGCAGGCAACCGTGCTTCTGAATGGGTGGAAAGAGATTGCGAATCACGTGCGGCGCGGGGTTCGCACTGTTCAGAGATGGGAACGTGATCTCGGTTTTCCCGTGCGGCGCCTTGGCAACGCGCTCGGGCACCTGTGCTCGCCACTTCGGAGGAAGTAGATCAATGGCTGGTGCATTGGAGTAAAGGTGCCGCTGGACCGCAAGATGCAATCCTTCTGCTGAAGATCGCTGAAGCGCGAAGAATCGCTCTGCTAAGAAAGTGAATGAACTGATGAGGAGGAAGGCGGAACTCCTTGAGGCAACCTCCAAGCTGAGGAGCAGGTCGAAAAGAGCCTGAAACTTCAATTCCGGGAGAGCTTATTGACTCGGCTTGGGCGAGCAGGGATCGGGTTTCTGGCAGGTTACACCTAATTTAGGGCTCAACGATTAACTCGCCCTTCATGGATCCGTGATGCCACCCGCAGTGAACACAGCATTTGAAGTGGTATGTCCCCGGTGTTTGGGATGTAAACTCAACGGTCGCCGTCTGTCCCTTCTCGATTCTCTGACAACCGATAGGAGATGAGAATACAAGGCCAGCATGTTCGCCCCCCTCACCTCCTTCCGGGTACGCTCCAATCCTGAACCCATGCATATGATCAGTCGCGGTGATCCTAAGCTGGACCTTTGCCCCTTGTTTCACGCGGATCGACGCTGGATTGAATTCATATTTCTTCGCAGTGACTTCGATGACTTGAACGTTCCCGGCAGGTGTGGGCAACGGCTTGGACGAGCTTGGAACGGCGCTGCTTGAAAGCACGAGCAATGCAGCCAGCATCACTGAGGGTAAAAGAGATCTCATGGTGGTTCTCCCTCTAGACAACTGCACCGAGTCTGATGCCGAAGAACGTCAGCCTGCTGTAACGAGGTTGTAAATTCCTCAGGTGTTGCGGATGCCTCCTTCGTCCGTGCCAGGAGACACTCTCTGGGCTCAAAACGTGAACGACCGTGAATTTCCTAACAATCAGTAGGAATGGGACCGGAACCACTCCAGATGGTCGTTTATTACTTGCAGAAAAACGCCCTGGTTTGCTGAGTCCCGCACGTAATTTTTGATGCCCTGGGCGAGAGTCGTAAGCTTGCCAGGAATCGTTGTTCCTAAAGGCGACCAAGTCTTCCCGCCATTGCAGGAATCCCTTTTCTCGAATAGGCAAAATGGTACGTGATGCCGTCGCAACCATCCAGGAAGGGCGCGTGCGGATAGCGAGTCTGGGACAGGACCTTACTCCAAATATCGCAAATACCCGCGCCCAGTTCGATGGGCAATTTGGTCCAGAGCTTCTTGACGGACGGTGTGCGTGGCATTTTTTCCCCGCTTCTCATCGAATACCAAATGTTTTCTTGTGTCTCCGTCATGACAGCCCAAAAGCCCTCCTTCCTTTCCCCCCACGATCGACAGCGCCCACTCCGGGCCGAAGGAGGGTATGCATACAAGACTCGCCGTTTCTTCGCGCAGCCAACGAGGGGCGAGCAATTGAGCTTCGCACTCCGCCTCTGCCACAAGGCTTTCGGCCACCATGAGCTCGTAAACTCTCGTTCCTGCGTCCGGCTGGCCAGAAAGGAGAGTTCTCAGGCGCAAGGTGAGGACTTCGCTTAAGCGGCACTGGTTTTGCGCTTTTGAATAGCGATTGCAGGGAGCCTAAGCCTGATTCGTCATCGAATTGGGCCATGCGGCATCCTTATCTTCGAGGGGAAATGCATCCCTCAACCAGACATTCACACGGGGAGACGCGTCGTCGCCAACTCACTGCATTGTAAGCGGAAAGGTTAACTGCACTAAAACAGCGGTGTCGTAAGCTTGCGCCCTCTCTTCGCGAGCCTCCTGCCGGACAAGCCTTGTGGGGCACTGATCTAGGATGTACGATCCATTGGACTGATGGCGTACTTGTTCTACATTCTCTGGACTGCCCCCCATATTTGCCTGGGGGTAAGTATGGTGTTCTTACTCAAGCGAGGCGTGCACCGCCAGTTACCACTGTTTTGCGCTTACACCGGGTGGTTGATGGTTGAGTACCTTGTGCTGATGTTGGTTAGCTTCCTTGCGCCCAAGGTATCGTCGTCTCCACTCCGCTTTTATCGATCCTTCGCCATCGCCGGCATGGTCCTCTCGCTTACGCTGGAGTTCTTGGCCATTTTCGAGTTGACGAAGGAACTCACCCTGCCAAGTGAGCTGGTGGGCAAACTAGTCCCGATTTTCCGATGGGTGGCAGCGGCTCTCGTGCTGAGTGCGGCGCTTTTGTCGGCACGGTTCTTTGGGAACGGCGGCGGGGAATTAATGGCTGCCTTCGAGACGTTGCAATTTTCTGCCAACCTGGTGAAACTTGGACTGCTTTTGGTGCTACTTGTGTGCACCATCGCGCTGAAGATTTCATGGAAGAGCCTGCCAGCCGGTCTTGCCCTGGGTTTCGGTATTCAGTCGTCGGCTGAGATGGGAGCTTCAGCTTTGTATTCTGCCTTGTATCCCGCTTTCGGCAAACCTGGTCTTCTAAGGGTCGACATGATCGGTATGATTGCGTTCCTGTTTTGCACCATGATTTGGCTGGTCTACATCGTCCGACCTGAGAAGACTTTTGAATTTAAAGACAAGGGACTACCGCTTTCGGAGCTCGACCTCCTCGACCAGCAAATGCAGAAAATGATGCACCCTGACGTTTGACTTGCTTTCAAGCTCCGTTTTTGTCCTTCTAAGCTCCCGCCCGGCATGCAGATCAGCAAGAGCCATTGCAAGCGCCAAGAGCGGCGATCTATAGGGCGAGTCGTTCTTTAGGGAATTGACACTCATTCCGCCGGACCGTAAGCTGATTTGTAAGGACCCAAAAGACGCGGCGATGCGGTGGTTTCCGCTCTTCCGCAGCAGTGGTCCACGTGTCGGGGCACCATGAAACGAATTCCGGCGTTCCTACTTATCTTGTCATGTTTCGCGTGGTCGGTTCCGGCTCACGCACAAATCTATCGTGGTCCGAATAGTGCCGAGCAGGCCCGGAAGGCAGCAAAGAAAGACCAAAAGAAATTGGCTAAGCAACAGCGGAGAGCCGCAAAAAGATTAGCCAAGGCACAACGCAAAGCAGCAAAGAGGCAAAAGCATAATCGAGTCGCTTGAACTTCGTGCGCAGGTGTAGGAAATTGAAGTTCATGGACCACCAAGGCCGGGGCGTGTTGTTGCTGCTAGCTTTTGTCAACCTGTCGGTGGTCGGTTGTGGGAATTCTCCTGCCCGGCAACGTCGCAAACCCGCACATTATCACGTGATAACAGACAGTGATTTGTTGCCAACGTGATCTCTCTAGGGTGCGGTATGGTAAATACTGCGTCCATACCACGCTGTGATCCTGCCACGAGCTGAACGCAGAGAATCCTTAGGGCACATTCTTCCGAAGGAACCACGTCCCTCCTGTACGGGAAAACAGCAGAACAGTGGCATAAAACGATATTGCGATACGTACCATGACGATCACTGCTGAAAAAGGCGAATTGAAGTCGTTGGCAGCGCCTTTGGAGCCGCCCAGGGCAGCTAGGGCAAGAAAGACATTTGAAAGGGCCCCACATGCGAAGAGTACAAGCCATGTAATACGCGCCCACCTACGCCCTTGGCCTATCTTCCAGATTAAAAGTGCCCACAAACCAGCGACAAAGATATGAAAAAACACAGCGAAGGCCACCCCCTTTGGAGAGGGTCGGTTCCAATGATCAACAATTGCGGCGATAAGGCCTATCGGCACACATAGCCATAAAAGGCCGACTGCACGTCGAACTTCCATTGGCATCGTGTTCGATTCGGGTTGCACGAGTGTTTCAGTCATGTAACTGCAAGCGAAGAGAATACCAAGAAAATTGCTAGGGGTTGATATTAGGCGTTGTCCTAAGACTGCGCGATGAAGATGCAAACAGCAATCCTGATTCTGATCTCATCTGCTGCTGCGCTGGCTTGGAGCCGGGGAATCAAGATGCAGTCGGGGCTTACGTCACCCCGTTGAGCGACATGGAGATGGTTCGGCAATCGACGAGATGCAGAAGAAGAGCTCTGACGGCTGAGTCCATTTAAAATCCGATAATCAAAATCTGATGCGAAGCACGAACGGTTCGGAATTGCCTTTTGGTTGGGGTTGCAGAGCGCCCTTTGATACCGGCAGCCGATTATCGAGCGTACATCCTGCGACGTAAACGTCTCCGCTTGCAGTCGCAACCACACCTGTCGCTTCGTCGTTGTACCAACTCGCGTGCTGTTTGCGTGTCCCGCCCACGAACGTGGCGTATCGGATTTGGCCGTCAGAAGCGCGAAGCTCAATCAGTGTTGAGTCATTTTCTGCTTCGAGCCGATTATGAATGGCCATTCTGGTGACTGGAAAATCCTTTGACCCGCTTCGACCCGACACGAAAATAGCGTGTGGCATTCCCGCAGAAAGCGACAATAAATCCTCGTCGCCCCGACCGCCCAGCCGTCGTGACCAAATCACGCCCAATTGCCCCCGCGCAAATCTGTGCCCGTCGATCTTCATGACGAATCCACCACCTACTTGGTTGCGAATAACGCCCGCCAGTGGAAAATTCGGCGAACTTGTCGATCCACAAACATAGATGTCGCCCCGGGAATCGAGGACCACACTGGTGAGATCCTCGTTCCCCGAGCCGCCGATGCGAATACCGAAAGGTGGTTGTGTGCCCGTCGGATCGAGTCTCACAACAAACCCGTCAGTCGCACCCGTGGCCCCGAAGTGCCGCAGAGGGAGACCCAACCAACTTCGTGAGTCAGTGATGCCCGACACATAAATCGCCCCATCAGATGCAATTGCAATTGCGGTAACTCGATCGTTGCCTGATCCTCCAAGGTAAGTGCTGTAGAGGAGCTTGCCCGACCTTCGATCAATCGATGAGAGAAAGCCATTGCTTGTGCCGTTCAGTTTTGACTGAAATGCTGTTTTCGTGACCGGAAAATTTGGGGAAAAGGTATACCCCGCGACATAGACCACGTCCCCAGCCGGAGCCAATGAAACCGCGGTCGCTGCATCCTCACGATTTCCACCCAGGAAGCTTCCATATTCCAACTGGGAGCCTTCCGGATTCAACCACGCTAGGAAGCCATCGCAAGCATCGATCTTGTCAGTTCCCCCAGCCTCGTGAAGCACGGCGGAACGACTGGTCGGGAAGTTGGATGAACAGGTTGAGCCTGCCACGAAAGCCCGCCCCGCCGAATCAACAGCCACCGCATTTGCGCTGGAACGAAAGTTTCCTCCAAGAAAGGAAGAGTACAGTAGGTGATCTCCGCGCTCATTAATTTTGCTGACAAATCCCGTCCAGTCGTTGTTGTTGACTTGTGTGCTGTTGCTGAACGCACGTGGAGTCACCGGAAAGTCAGGTGAGGGAGTTCGACCCACCACGTACGCGTTTCCTGATCTGTCAACAGCAATGCCAGTCGCGCATTCCTTAGCGCTGCCTCCGAGATAAGTTCCGTAGACAAGGTATGGTGCTGTTTCGCCCGCATGAGTGCTGCCGAGCAAAAGAAGCACAAGGACAAGGTGGAGAAGCGCGTGCGGGCGCACTTTCATGATTAGACACATCTTCCTGCGTTTTGTTCCGTCCGTGGCAATTGCGTCACTCCGCAAACTGTCGCAATCTTTGCGCTTTTCATTCGTCCTTTTGGTGCCACCGTGAGCGCCATGGCCATGTATCACCAACTCTAAAAATGATGCGGGACTACGCTATCCTCGCAATCAACTCTGGGATCTGCTTGCGAGGTATAACCAATTTGTGCTCGCTCGCCGCGCTGTTGACCATAATGCCCTCGCAGTCGGGGTTTGACCACGCGATCTTCAGAAAGGCCGCGGCACTTACCTCCGCATGTAACGGTTGCTTAAAACGTCGAATGAAAATCGCTCGATCCGCACAAGCTAGGACCATTCTTTTGCCATCTGGCGTGATGCTCATTGCCACAGCCAGTTCATTCTTGCCAGCCACGTATTGGCCAGAAGCATCCTCTGGAATGCCTTGCGCAATAACGCCCAATTGAGAGGTTGAAAGACTCTCAAAAATTGTTCGTAGTTCTCGCCTGTTCGCTGTTCAACGTAACGAGAGATACAGTCGGATAAGGGGGTTGAGGACTCCGGCATCGAGACAGCTTAGCATTGATGTTGACCGGGGGCGGTCTCAATGGCGATAGGATCCCATGACAATGTCGGCTGCCAGGTCCGAGTAGAGTTGATGGTGCCTAGCCAACAGGTTCGGAGAAAGGAGTCGAGCAAGCGACATCTGACTCATGAGAACCTACCCGTTCACAGAAGGTCTTCATCCGACTTCTTTCTGAAGAAGATCAAGGGTATCGAAGGCTCGGCCAAAGGTATCTCCCGGACCGGACGCAGCTAGCCCCACTCCTCTGTAGGGAGTGTACCCGCAAATTTGAAGAAGCCAATCCTTCAATACATCTAGTTCTGCCGGACTCAGTTCCAGGAAGCGACTTGCGAAGTTCTCCGTCCACCCGCTCACATCTGGACTGCGGTCAAGTTCGCTGATGAGCGAGTCCACCGCATCCAGGCAACCATCCGGGTTCTGGACCGAAAGTAATAGTGCGCTAGGGAGATAGTAGGCAAAAGCCTTTGGATCGAAAAAGAAAATGGCGCAGCTGTGCTCCTGCCAGTCCCGCCAGGTTAACCCGTGCCAATCGCGCCCCGTGAACCAGAGTGCTTCCTCCACATCTGAATCGATCTGAAAACATTTCACCATATCCACGACTGAATCGGGCATCGCCCGATGTGCGAAGACGCGCTCGATCTTCTCGGCCAATGTCATTATGTGAGCACTCCCCGGAACGTCTTACACGGCTTTGGTGGGCATCCATGAGAAGCTACCGACTCGGGTTCGAACGCCTTGCAAGCGCCTCGTCTGAGCGTTACCTCCATCACGACATGGCTCACTGAGTCTTTGCAGTAGCAGTGCAGACGTATTCCGCCATAGCAGGATCAGCCGTGCTCCGTTCCAGATCGCGAGGCCGTTGTGCCGCGAGGAAAGCCTTCGAAAGCCGAAGGCATTCTGCTCAATCATCATGGGTCAGATAAATCTCAGCAACCGCCGAAGTTGACCATTGGAGCACCTGACCTGGCACTCGGTAACGTCCTGATCCGACCAGAACACCTCTACCTCAATGCCACCGTTTGGAGAATTGTAGAGGATTCTAGCTCTTGCAGGTCGCAGTCCAGCGACTGCGAACGTCATTACGCGGCGACTACACCTGGCTCTTGCGATGGGCTGTTGAAGTACCCGACCTTTCTGTCTCGCTCTGCACGGCAAATATGCCCTGGAACAAGAAGTACAAACATGGTGGCGAACTTGCAGCCGTGGGACTCGCTTCAACGGTGGCATTTGTAATTCAGCATCCAGACGAAGGTAAAGACGGCGCCACGGCGGGTATCGCAGCAATGGAATCTATGCTTCGGGCGTACCAAAAGATCATCGAGCAAGACTCGAAAGCGCATTCAAAAGAGATGGATGATGTCATGGAGATTCAGAAGCAGAACAAACTAGGCGAATACGCAGGTTAGGAATGTTCACGTCGAGCAGAAAAAAAGATCATGGGAATCATTCCCCTGGGCGCCGCAATTCGAAGCGCAAGGACCTGACGCTGCAACCACGTAAAGGTGTGAGCCACCGAAAGCATACGCCGAAAAGATGCGATGGTCCTCGGTTCCCACGATGTCCGGAGCGGTAGGCTGCTGAGCGCTTTGGGGTGCATTAAACAAAAATCCGGTCGGGATTACGATCGCGCTGGAAGCAAAGCTCGCGACGGAGCCGGACCACGTTACGGAATCCACCACGAGATTTATAGGAACGTTCACCCCGCCTGAACCCGGAGACGACCGGGTCACAAAGTATTCAGGTGCATTTGCGGGCTTATTCTGATCCAGATCGATCGCGGGTATCTCGTCCAAAGTTTTGCCGCTCGCAATCCCCTCGTGTGTCAGCGAGATCGTGTTTCCGCTTGTCCAAGCGACATCGTTATTCGGGAGTGCAAACAACTTCGAGGTGATCGTTACGATATCGGTTTGGACAACATACACACCATTCTTATCGAACCCAACCCGCATCACCAGGTCGCCGGAGTCACCGCTTAAGGCAACTCCCTTCCAGGTGCCGGTCGCGTCAGTGTCGGCTGAGACAATGAGGTAATTTGTAGCGCATGAACACACCAACAGCCACCGCGAGATAAATGGGTCATACACCATCCGCGGATCATTGACTTTACCCACGGTTCCAACGGCATTGGCTATGAAGCTCGAGATCGGCGTTGATGCCAGCAGGTTTCCGGAATAGTTGTACACATTGATATGTTGCCCGGTAGTTTCGACCACCTGGGTCCCGTTCGCAGCTACTGCCATGTCTGGGTGGTCTTTGTAAGTCGGCGGATTACCGGTGCCTGAATCGCCATCAAACTGTATGGTGGCGTTTCCGCCGGGCCCAGGAGCAGGGTCAGTGATTCCGGCGGACCCGCCGCAGGAGGCCAGTGCCGCCAGTGAGCAGGCGAGGGCAATCCTGAAGACAGATCCCGGCTGGATAGTGGCACGCATTTGCCAGGTCGGCAGTCTATCTGAAAACTCGGAAAACGGCACCACACGCTGGTTTTCGAGAATCAGTGATATTGGGGGCTTGCGCGCCATATTGCCGACCAGATCGGGAGAGGCCGGGCGTCGAAATTCATAGCAAGCTCCAGTCGAAATCAGCCGTGCTGTCGGGCTAGACTGACGTATATTAGGACCACTAGTGCGGAATAGAACTCGGATGGAGATTTCAGTGGCCAATGACTTCCCTCGATTTGATCTGACCGGAGAGGTGGCATTAGTAACTGCCGCCGGTCGCGGCCTGGGCCGCGCCATTTCTCTCGCTCTTGCTCATGCTGGCGCTGATATCGCGCTCGGCCTGAGGGATGTGAAAACGGGGGAGGGGCTGGCAAGAGAGATTGAGGCCACCGGGCGGCGGGTGTTGCCTTTGCAGATGGATATGACAGAACTCGATCAGATTTCTCGCGCCGTTGAAGATACAGTGGCATATTTCGGCCGCCTAGACCTCCTCGTAAATAACGCGGGCTTATCTCCGGAAAACCTCGCGGAAAATGTCCGGGAGGAAGATTTTGATTTGACTCTGAGAGTGAATCTCAAAGGGACATTTTTTGCGAGTCAGGCGGCCGGGCGCGTGATGATTGGCCAAAAGCGCGGGTGCATCATAAACATGAGCTCGCAGGCAGGGTTCGTGGCGCTGCCGACGGAATCAGTGTATTGCATGACGAAGGCTGCGATTGCGCACTTGACCAAGTGTTTGGCCGTGGAATGGGGTAAGCACAATATCAGAGTTAACGCGGTTGCCCCCACATTTATTCAAACCCCGGGTACAGAATCGGTGCTGGCGGACCCGGAGTTCCGAAGCAACGTCGTCGAGCGTATCGCAGCGCTGCACCGTATTGGTGAGCCAAAAGAGGTTGCAGGTACGGTCGTGTTTCTAGCTTCGCCGGCCGCAGCCTTAATTACAGGTCATACTCTTCTCATTGATGGCGGCTGGACTGCTTTGTAAATCTGGCTGCCTATAGCCGAGCAACCACCTTTTACCTCATTCGCCTCTAGTTCGCTCCCCCTCAAGGAATGACCCGGTCAGTGGCACCAAAAGTTCGTTTAACAGCCATCCCCGACAGGGGAGAACGGAAGAATAGAATGGCGCAGAAGGGATAGGAAGAAACAATGCCGACGATTGAAGGGAAACAGGCGGCGATATGGATTAATGACTATGTGAAGACGGCGGGGAAGCTTGAGGGCGTAGCGAAGGCGGTGCGGACGCTAGTGAAAAAGGCGGTCAAGGGAGTTGAGGAGTACGTGAATCCGTGGAAGATTCCGTCGTTTGATTCGAACGGACCACTGTGCTGTTTCATGGTAGGTAAACAGCATGTGACGTTCGCATTTATGCGCGGCGCGGCGCTGCCAGACCCGGAGAAGCTGCTGGAAGGAACGGGGAAGGGAGTGCGACACCTCAAACTGCGGAGTATTGCTGATGTGAGAAAGCCGGGCGTGAAGAAATTGGTTTTGCAGGCTGCGAGCCTGAACAAGAAGGACCCACCGTCGGGCATGATGGTGGGAATGGAAAAGAGAAAAGAGAAAAGCAAAAGTAACTGAGAGTGGCGAAATCAGGCTGGCGCTGTAGCTGTACAACGCGAGTTCACAGAGGCGGACCCAGTGTTCGGTTCTGAGCGTAATCGAACATTGGACGATGGGCGTGGTTCCCCAAACGGTAAGTGTTTTGGTCGTCCTCTTTGTCCGGAAGATTAAGGCTAGCTCCCATGTCCGTTACCGGACTAACGAATTCCAAAACTGGACACCTGCCTTCACTGAATCTCAGCCAATATGGTTATCGTCGTATTGGAATCAACTACTTACGCGGGCTGACATTTTGGCGGGATGCTTGCCTTCGTTTGCATTGCAAGCTTCTTGGCTTGTCGGAGTCCGGGCCAGGAACGCCTGTTTGGCGTCGAAGCAATGCGGCACCACTGGATTCTGCAACGGTCGTTCCCGTCTCTGAATCTTGCGGTGCCATGCGAGTGAGAAGGTTTAGAGCATGATGAATGGACTACTGCAAGACGTGCGCTACGCGTTGCGGCAACTGCGCAAGAATCCTGGATTCACGCTAGTTGTTGCCCTTACGCTAGCTTTGGCAATCGGCGCGAATACCGCGATCTTCTCGGTGGTGAACCGGGTCCTGCTCGAATCGACGCCCTTCCCACACGCCGATCGCTTGATGATGGTCTGGGAGCGAAATCTGGCTCGCGATCCGCAGCCATTTCCCATTTCCGGCGGCGTGTTCACTAGTTGGAAGCAGGGGAACGATGTCTTTCAGGATATAGCAGCCTCGTTTGATAACGAGATGACGCTCACCGGATCGGGTGAGCCAAGGCTGGTGATTGGCTATGATGTCACGCCGAACTACTTTCGCATTCTCGATGTGACTCCCAAGATGGGGCGCAGCTTTACAGACATTGAAGGACAATCGAACGCTCAGGTAGCTGTCCTAAGCGACAAGTTCTGGACTACGGCTCTTCGCGGCGATCCTGAGATAGTCGGAAAAAGCATCACGCTGGACGCAAAGTCTTATTCGGTCATCGGGGTGATGCCGCCCTTGTTCAATCAGCCGCCTCAGACGGAAGTATGGCTACCGATGTCGTTGACACCGTCAGCTGCCGGTGATTACGACAGCGCCCATCGCTTTATTCGAGTTCTCGGCCGACTGAAATCCGGAGTTTCCACTGCACAGGCACAGGCGCGCATGGATGCCCTGGAAAGAAGAATTGCGGCGCTGCATCCTGGTACAGAACAGGGAAACACCACGCTGGTCGAACCCCTCACGCAGCAGTTGACCGGTGACATCCGCTTGCCCCTGCTGGCATTGCTCGGGGCCGTGGGCTTTGTGCTTCTGATTGCGTGCGTGAACATTGCCAGTCTCTTGTTAGCTCGGGCCGCGGGTCGACGAAGCGAAATATCCGTACGCGCCGCGCTCGGAGCAACCCGTGTGCGTCTGGTTCGGCAATTGTTGGTTGAGAGCTTGTTACTGGCAGCACCCGCGGGTCTGCTCGGCGTGCTTCTGGCGGTTTGGAGTACCCGTTTTCTGTTAGCGATCTTTCCAAACAATCTCGCGAATTTAAGCATTCCCCACGTTGAATCCATTCCGGTGAATGGGCCCGTCCTTTGGTTTGCCGTGGCAATCACCGTGTTTTCTGCGCTGTTGTTTGGCGTTTTGCCGGCAGTGCAATGCTCGAACACAAATAGCGGCGAGGCGTTAAAGGAGTCGGGCCGGGTTTTGGCCGCGAGTGTTCGAACGTTGCGCGCACGGCGCACACTCATCGTCGGGGAAGTCGCGTTGTCGCTGATCTTGCTGGCGGGGGCGGGATTGATGGTCGAGAGTTTTCGTAACGTCTACAACGAAGACCTTGGGTTTCATCCGGAACACCTGCTGGGACTTGAAGTCTTCCCACCCCCAAATCGATACCCGGCGAATCAACCGGAAAAGCAGGTGGCCTTCGTGAACAATGTAGTCGAGCAAATACAGCGATTGCCTGGCGTCGATTCGGTAGGCGTGACGAATTATCTGCCACTTACGGGATTTTGGGGAACCACCGAGTTTCAGATCGAGGGCCGCGCTCTATCGGATCCCAGCAACAAGCCACTCGCCGATAACCGTGAAGCCTCTCCGGGGTATTTCGCCACGATGGGTATATCGCTGATGGAGGGCAGGGATTTCACCAGTGCAGATCGCGCAGGATCCGAACGCGTGGCTATTGTGAATTCCACCTTGGCCCATCGCTATTTCGGGAATGAAGACCCCTTAGACAAAGTTCTAGAACTCGGGAATGTTAGTTCGCCTGAGAAGTGGCGGATTGTGGGTGTGGTTTCCGATGTGAAGGCATTCGGTCCCGAGGAAGCGATGCATGCAGAGTTATACCGTCCCTTGGCACAGGTCAGGAGTTTCTTGCTCGCATTTGTTGTACGAACGTCGAGGGATCCAGGGGCGCTCCTGAAGCCAGCGGAGCAAGCGATCTGGGATGTCGATAAGGATCAGCCCGTGTTTGATGCCATGCCAATGACGCTGTTAGCCGGACAGGCGCTTACACTCCGGCGCACAAGCACCATCACTCTGGCAGGCTTTGCTGGGTTAGCTCTGGTACTTGCTGCCGTCGGCTTGTACGGAGTGATTGCGTATTCCGTCGCGCAACACGCGCACGAAATCGGGATCCGCATGGCCCTGGGCGCAAGCCGCCAGGATGTAGTGCGTCTAATTTTGCAGGGTGGACTGCGTCTAGTTCTCGTTGGTGAATTGATCGGGCTGGCATTGTCGTTGGTGCTGCTGAGGCTTGGCACAAGTCTGTTCGTGGGAGTTTCTGCTCACGATCCCAGCGTGATGATCCTTGCCCTGGCAACTCTCGCCCTGGTGTCATTGCTCGCGTCCTATATTCCGGCGCGGCGTGCCGCCAGCGTGGATCCAATGGTGGCGTTACGATACGAGTAACAAGGCCGACGTGGGCAGGAGCCTTGTAGCTCAATCTGGAACACTCCTTCCGAGCGGTCTGAACACTTGCGCATGCTGGTGAGCCCGAGCCCGCTACCTTGTCTTGCGCGGCTTCTTCATGCCGAAGCTGGTTGCGCCCATCCATATTTATCTCTGAGTACACAACCCTTGGTGGTTGTTGGCCCAGGACCTGTCAGTTCTGACAGGTGCGAATTGTGAGCTCAATCAGCGACCATTGTGGTGGTGTGGCAGCGCGCTAGATGCAAGGACTGGCCCATGTCAGCTCTGGAAAGCTGCTAAAACAAAGATGTCCAAAACCATACGGGTACTTGTTGTAGATGACTTTGAAACTGTTAGGCAGTGGGTACGCACAAGGCTGGACCGAACACGCTTTATGGTCGTTGGTGAAGCCGCGAACGGGAGAGAAGCGTGTCGGCAAGCGCAAGAGTTATTGCCAGAGCTCATCCTTCTAGATCTCAACCTGCCCGACATGAACGGATTCGAGGTGCTGAGACAGTTATGCCGCGGCGTTCCGTCGGCGAAGGTGTTATTTCTGAGTGCATACAACGATGCCGATATGGTCCGTCGTGCTTTGGAAGGCGGAGCAAGTGGGTACGTCCTCAAATCTGAAGCACAACGAGAGCTCGTTCCGGCTATGGAGGTCGCACTGTGCGGCAAGAAATTTGTTAGCTGCTGCTTGGTATCGCCGGAGGAACCACTTGATTCATCGCTTTCCAAGCATCAGTTTGTTGACGTGACATGAGTGATTGAAGATTAGGAGTGGTACTGGGCGAATCCCGCTCATCCGCCGAGGACCTTTCGCCAGTCTCCGTCGGTCCCTGTTATTTGTCGCCAGGAATGGGCTCGCCTGATCAGGCTGATGCGACCGATGCTTTGGCATAAACAAGATAGCTCTTCCTTTTTGCGCCGGAGCTCACCCGGTCACGGCATCTACACAAGGAAACCGAGTTCCCCTTAAAACGCAAAGGTGGTAGTAGCGTACGGGTAGTTGTAGGACTCTCCTTGCGCCGCGTTGTTGAGGAACGTGCCCGGGAAAATATGGCCGAAGCCGGCCCCAAATTGAAACTGGCGGGAGAGGTTGTAGGCCACAGCGCCGTCAAGTTCCTGGCCGACGAATCGGCCCGCGCTGCCGTTCGCAACGCGAACGATTAGGTTGCTGGCTGCAGTATAAAGCCCATCATGCGGATCGGCGAGCCACCACACGTCGTACTTGGCAGCTGCTGACCACTTCTTGGCTGGCTTGGTTTCAAACGTTAGGCGTGCATTGCGGATGTTCTTCCAGCCAACCTGATCGTCCATGCCGTACTTGTCGTGCCCGGTCGCGTAGAGTTGATCGAAGGTGCTGCGATGCCCATCTTTTGCATTAGCGTCCCCGGAAGCGTAGTTGTACTCCAGCGCGATCCGCGGATGAAGGTGCTTCGTCGGCAGAGCCTTGCCCAACACCCAATGGCCGGCCCAGGCGGCGACAGTGTCGGTGCCGAGTGACCCGGTCTGGCGATCCATTTCAAGGCCGTAGTCCCAACTTGAAGGAAGCTTGCCGACCCACCGAAGTCCGACAGTACCGTAGTTCAGGATGCCAACTGAGCCGCTTTCCGTTTTGAGTGCGGATTGACGCCGCCACAGGAAGTAAGGATCCACAGTCGCATTCGGAACGAGTTTCTCTATTCCGCAATAGGCACCATAAAGATTGTTTCCAGGAGTACTCCAGTCGAATTCTGCATCCTGCTGCTTCACGACGCGAGCAGCGAAGAGATCCAGGTGATAACGTCCCCTCCGCAAAGTCCCTCGCAGAGCGTCGAAGCTGCGAGCGGTGTTGGTCCAGTTGGAATTTCCGATGAGGCGCTCGTCCCCAAATGCCAGCTCTTGCCGTCCTCCGCGAAAACCCAACTTACCCTTTTCAACATCGCCAATGTCAACATAGGCCTGGCGTAGGTCAAACGTGTCTTGATACGGCGGAGCCGAGGGATTCTGGTTCTTCCAGAACACGCGCGCATCCTGCGTTTGGAATCCGAACTTGAGCCACGACTCTGGGCGGATCGTCATGCTCAAGCGCAGGCGGCTCAACAGATATGCATCTTCGGTATTTACCTTGAATCCGCCACCCGTGAATCCTTCCACACGCGCACGATACTCACCTCCAAGCTGGAGCCATTTAGGAAGCTGCGCGTTCACATGATCTGAAAGCAACTTGTTGCTGGCTTCCGGGGTTGCGGCTGGCGTTTGCGAGAGACCATCTAGGGTGAGGCATAGAACTAGGACTCCTAACCTCAGGAAGCGAGACATGAATTTCCTCCGCGTATGCATGCAAGTGTGTGCTTATTATGCCTGTGTTGGGGCTGTTAGTTCTCGTCGGCGGCGACCAGATTGCGTGCGAAGCTGCGGAAACAGAACACGCCCGAGCGACTCACGAAAGCCTCGTCCCAATCGCGTGCCCAGGTGGTTCCGCGGATCAGGAGCAGAACAGAGGCCACAAAAAATGCGATCGAGAACGCCAGTAGCCCCGTGCCGTAATCGCCAACTCGGTCTTTGATTGCGCCGAGCAGCGATGGCAATAGGAAACCGCCCAGACCGCCGGCAGCCCCGACTAGTCCAGTGACCACCCCGATATGCCGGGCAAAGCGCTGCGGGACGAGTTGGAACACTGCGCCGTTCCCCATTCCAAGCATTCCCATGCAAACGAAGAGCAGGGACACAACAAGCGGGAGAGAGGGCAAAAAACTGACCGCGGCGAGGCAGCAACGCACTCGGGCGACAAGCCAAAGCAGCAAGCGGTAGCCGCCGATGCGATCAGCAATCCATCCCCCGACCGGGCGCAAGAAACTTCCGGCTAGAACGACCACCGTGGTGAAATCACCGGCGCGGATTTTCGTCAATCCGTATTGATCGTGAAAGAAGAGGGTCAAGAAACTGGCGAGGCCGACAAAACCTCCGAAGGTAAAGCTGTAAAAGAGACAGAACCAGACAGTGTCGGCCTGCTTGAAGACAGCCACATAATCACGCCAAGCCGGTCGCGGTGGTCGCTTGGGGCTGTCCTTCGCCATTACTGAATAGAGGATAAGCACCGCGGCGACGGGCAGCATCGCCAGCGCAAATGCGTTTGGCCATCCATAGCGCTGGGCGATGCGCGGAGCAAACAGAGTCCCGAGCAACGTGCCGGAATTTCCTGCGCCGGCAATTCCCATAGCGAGTCCTTGATATTCAGGTGGGTACCAGGTTCCTGCCAACGGTAGGGCCACCGCGAAACTGGCTCCGGCAACTCCCAGCAGAAATCCAATGAGATAGAAACTCTGCAAGCTCGATGCGAACCGCCATCCCAAGGCTAAGGGCAGCAGGGTTAGGCTAAGCCCCACAATTCCCGCGCGGCGCGAGCCCAGCACATCACCCAGCACGCCTAGAATGGGGCGAAAGAAGGATCCCGCTAGCAAAGGAAGCGCGACCAGAAATCCTTTTTGTGTGGCAGAAAGCTTGTAGGTTTCGGCGACAAACGGCCCAAGTGGGCCAAGTAACACCCACGCCATAAAGCTGACATCGAAGTACAGAAATGCCGCAATGAGCGACGGCGTGTGGCCAGCCTTACGAAAATCTGAGATCTTCATGCGGACGCTCCTTAGATTCTTCGGGAGAGTCGCCCTCACTCCACGTAGCTGGGACCTTCGCTGGGGGGCAACTCGAGAGCTTTGAAATTTCCAGAAGAAGCGTCCCGGCTTCTACTCTTGTGGCAAACGTCTTGATGCAGGCCGGCATCTCGGCGGGCCTTTGAACACTACCGTTTTGCAGATCGATCTTCCATCCGTGTAGGGGGCAAACGACACTCTCTCCGGTGGCAATGCCATCAGCGAGTGGGCCTCCGCGATGGGGGCAGCGATTGTCCACGGCAAGAAACTTCCCCCCAAGATTGAAAACAGCGATAGAACGATTTCCAATCACGACCTCGCGCCCTTCCCGCAAGGGGATGTCATCGCAGTAGGCAACTTGTATCCATTCGGTGCGTGAGCTCATGCGAGCACCTCCTGACCTGGAGTGATTTGTACGAACTGGGTTGCAGTTCGCAAAGTGTCCCGCTCGAGCCAAGCATCGCTCGAGTGTTCTTTTGACCTGCGTAGGCGTTCACGTAGGGCTTCCTTGGCGGCCTCAGGGGCGTAAATCGTCTCTTTGCGAACCTTCTCGATTCCCCACCGCTCCACGAAGTCGTAGGTGCGTTCCAGATAATTGGCATTTTCGCGGTAGTACTGCAGAAACAGACTGGCAGCATCGAGCGCCTGCTCGGTTGTTTCAACCGTGATGAGCAGATCGGCCTTGCGTACGTTCTTGCCAGCCGCACCTCCCACCACCACCTGCCAGCTACCCTCCTGGCCGACAAGACCGATGTCCTTCACGGTGGCCTCGGCACAATTGCGCGGACATCCGACAACGCCCATCTTTAGCTTGTGTGGGGTGAAAAGGTTTTCCAGGCGACGTTCCAGTTCGATGCCGGTGCTCGTCGAATCCTGCACGCCGAAACGGCAGAACTCTGTTCCCACGCACGTCTTCACCATGCGAATGCCTTTGGTATAGGCCTGGCCCGAAGGCATGCCTAAATCGGCCCAGACCTTTGGAAGGTCCGCTTTCTTCACGCCCAGCAGGTCGATGCGCTGGCTGCCGGTGATCTTCACCATGCGCACCTTGTATTTATCAGCCACGTCGGCAATCCGACGAAGTTCGTCAGGCGAGGTGACTCCACCGCGGATTCTTGGCACCACGGAAAATGTGCCGTCTTTCTGGATGTTCGCGTGGACGCGATCATTGATGAACCGCGCCGACCGATCTTCGTCGTGATCCCCGCACCAGAGCATATCCAGCATGTAGCTCAGGGCCGGCTTGCAGACCTCGCAACCTACCCCGTTTCCGTAAATGTCTAGCACTTCTTGCACCGACTTCAAGCGCTGGCTGCGCAGGATTTCGCGCAGATTGTCCTCCGAAAAAGGGACGCATTTGCACATCGTCTGCTTGGTTTCTTCCTGAAAATCGCGTGCAACGGCTTTCAGCAATGATTGGCACAGTCCGGTGCAGCTTCCGCACCCGGTGGAAGCCCGGGTGTGCTCCTTGAGTTGCCCCATCGTGCATAAGCCCTTTTCGTGGATCGCCTGAATGATCATGCCCTTGCTGACGCCCATGCAGCCGCACACTGTCACGTTGTCTGACATCTGGGCAACATCCAGACCGGGGTCGCCCGAGCCGTCGGGAAATAGCAATTGCCGGCGCATCGCGCTCAAGTCTTTTTGAGAGCGCAGCCAATCCATGTAGTTGTGGCTATCGCTGGTGTCGCCGACCAGAATTACGCCGGAAAGCCGATTGTTCTTGAGCGTGAGCTTTTTGTAGATACCGAGCGATGGATCTTCGTAACGAATTACTTCCGAGCCATCCACCTTGTCGGTGATCTCGCCGGCCGAGAATACGTCGACCCCCATAATCTTCAGCTTGGTGCCAAGCACCGTGCCTTCGTAGATGGGGCCTTTGTTGCCGGTAATGGTGGCCGCGAGAATCTTGCCCTGGTCGATCAATGGTGCAACAAGTCCATAGCAGACGCCACGATGTTGCACGCATTCGCCAACGGCAAAAATGTCGGGGTTCGAAGTCTCCATATAGTCGTTGACCACGATGCCGCGCTTGATTTCGAGCCCGGCTTTTTCGCCCAGGGTGACATTCGGCCGAATTCCAGCGGCAATTACCACAAGATCGGCAGCGATGCTCCCGCCCCCCTTGAACTCCACGCCCGACACATGTCCATTGCCGAGAACCTTGGTTGTGCTGAGACCCAGTAAGACGGTGATCCCCATCTGGTTCATCTTGGTGGCGAGATATCCGCCGCCTGTCGGATCGAGCTGGCGCTCCATCAGCGTTTCCATAAGGTGGACCACTGTGACATCACAACCTTGGATTTGCAGCCCACGTGCAGCTTCGAGGCCCAGGAGTCCGCCCCCAATAACGACAGCTTTCAACCCGCCCCGCGCACGCTCCAGCAATTGGCGGGTGTCATCGAGGTTGCGGAATACAAAGACGCCATCCTTCCTCACATCTTCGATCGAGGGAATGAGGGGCATGCTTCCGGTCGCGAGCAACAATTTGTCAAACGCGGTGATGCTGCCGTCGTCGCCGGTAACAATCTTCGCAACCGGATCCACGTCAACAATGCGAAGACCGAGCCGCAAGTCGATGTTGTTTTTCTCGTACCACTCGAGACCGTTCAGAACGATGTCATCCGCCGACTTCTCGCCCGCAAGCACAGAAGAAAGCAGAATGCGGTTGTAGTTAACGTGAGTTTCGTCGCCGAAGATGGTGATCTGGAACTTCGGGGCATGGCGCAAAATCTGCTCAACGCAGGCCACGCCTGCCATCCCATTCCCAACCACTACTAGCTTTTCCACGCAATCACCCCCATTTGGCTGGGAAGGGAGTGCGGGCTCGCCTTAGACATGGCCATTTCTCCGTCCGCGATTTCGCGCTGCCACTTCGTTCAGCTCGACACGAACCGCACACTGCTTGTAATTCGGTTCCCGCGAAATCGGATCAAATGCACTTTGGGTGACCTGGTTCGCGTTTGTCTCGAAGAAGTGAAAAGGCATGAACACCTGCCCTGGAGCCACGATCTCGGTGATTCGCAACTCCAGGTTCTGCACACGTCCCCTTCGCGAAATTACGTCCACCCGATCGTGCGGTTTGAGCCTCAGGACCTGGGCATCGCGTGTGTTCATTTCCAACCACGCGTTCGGCGACATGCGTTCAAGGATTGGCACCTTCCCGGTTTTCGTCCGCGTATGCCAGTGTTCAACCGTGCGCCCGGTGTTGAGCACGAGTGGAAATTCGCGGTTGGGCTGTTCGGGGAAGGGTTTCCATTCAATCGAGAACAGCCTGGCCTTGCCATCTTCAGTTTGAAATTGCCCGTCGGTATAGAGGCGTCTGGTGCTGACCTCGGTTGAGCCCGCAGGGAAGGGCCACTGCAGGCCGCCGCAGTCTTCGAGCATCTGATAATTCATTCCGGAGTAATCGCAGAGCCGTCCGGCGGAGACCCGCCTCCACTCATCGAAGGCATGCATTGGGGAGCTCCACCCCGGGAATAATTCCTCGCGACAGCCAAATCTGTTGGCCACGGCGAGAAAAATTTCGAAATCAGATCTCGCTTCTCCGGGAGGATCGACTGCGCGGTTCACCTTGCCCACCCGCCGCTCTGAGTTCGTGTAGGTGCCTTCTTTTTCCCCCCAAATGGCCGCCGGCAGCACGAGATGAGCAAGTTCCGAAGTTGGAGTGGGATGATAACCGTCCTGCACCACCAGGAAATCCAGGGTTTCTAGCCCCTGCTTGAGCAGGTCAAGGTTGGGAAAGGAAACGATCGGATTGGTCGCGATAATCCACAAGGCACGAACCTTCTGCCTGACCGCCGCTTCAATGATGTCGGGATAAGCGAGTCCGCGCGATGTGGGAATACGATCGATAGCGACATTCCACAGTTCCGCCAATTCTTTGCGGTCTTTCGAGTCTTCGAACTTGCGATATCCGGGAAGGCTCGAAGTGAATCCCGCCTCGCGAGTGCCCATTGCATTGCACTGGCCGGTGATAGAAAAGGGAGACGCTCCCTCGCGTCCGATATTTCCTGTGATCAGCGCAAGGTTGTTGATCGCATTAACGGTCTCAGCCCCTTGTGTGCTGTGGTTTACCCCCATGGTCCAGCCGACCAGTGCGGCCTTGGCGTTGCCATACAGAAACGCGGCGCGAAGAATGAGGTCTTCACTGAGCCCCGTGATCTGCGAGACATGTGCCGGCGTGTAGGCGGCCACGAACGCTTCCAGCTCTGCGAAGCCGGTGGTGTGATTCTCAATGTAATCGCGATTGATCATCCCGGTGCGGATGAGCACGTGGATGATTCCGTTAATAAGCGCGATGTCCGACCGTGGCTTGAGCGGAAGAAACAGGTCCGCCATCATCGCGGTCTTGGTCACCCGTGGGTCGGCAACGATCAGCGTTTTATTTCGATTGGCTTCAACGTGCTGGCACAAAATCGGGTGATTGTCGGCGATGTTTGCGCCAATGAGAAAGATGACATCGGCCTTTCGTAGATCTTCGTATGTGCCCGGCGGGCCGTCGCTGCCAAACGATCGTTTGTACCCGGAAACTGCGCTGGCCATGCACAGGGTCGTGTTGCCGTCGTAGTTCTTGCTCCCCAAACCCAGTTGTACCAGTTTGCCCAGCGTGTAGAATTCTTCGGTGACAAGCTGTCCAGTGCTGATCACCCCCAGAGAATCCGAACCATATTTCTCTTGTACGGCACGGAACTTTGCAAACATCAAATCAAGTGCCTCGTCCCAGCTGACGCGCTTCAGCCTGCCGTTTTTACGAAGCAGGGGGTATTTGGCCCGGTTCGGCGCTTCGAGAGTATGGTGTTCGCTGAGCCCTTTAGGACAAAGCTTTCCGAAGTTGACTGGATAGTTCGGATTGCCGCGCACGGCAATCGCGCGGTTATCCTTCACACCGACGAACATTCCGCAACCAACCGAACAATATCCGCAGGTCGTCGAAACCCATCGGTCGGGAATCTTCTGCGCCGATGTGTAGCCGTGTTCGGGATCAGTGCCGTAGGCGTACTCTTCGGCAAGAATGTCGAGACCGATTTGGCGCTTCACGCTCTTCATCCGGCCATCTCCATCCCGCTGGCGATGTAAGAGGCAGCGATATTCTTGGGCACGACGCTTACATAAAAGAGGTAGCGCCCAAGAAGTTCTCCTCCTAGTGCGAGCGCGAGCGCCAAGGCAAGCCCAAGGTGAGCAGCCGAGAGCAACGGCAACGCGATTCCGCCAGCAACCAGAAGCGCGCCGCGCAAAAGAAATCGAGAAGCGAGAACTGTCGAGAGCAGGCGGGCCGTCGACTGCCGTTCAAAGGATTCCGACGCATTCAGCCTTAAGAATCGCAGGGCATTGTTCAGCAGCTGCGCCGAAGCGCCAGCGACGGCAATCAGTGCCAGTAAACGCCCGGAACCCGCACTGATATTTGCTGCGAATAAAGGGCCGAGGATGGAGGCGGTCAGAAAGAAGTCAGCAATCGTGTGTTTGCTGTTCCATGCAGGACGCGCGCGCACCAGATAAATGCATGCGCTCGCAGTAATTCCGCCGGCACCGAGCAGGGCGGTTAGCCCTCCCAGCGCCGAACTGGAAGCCAGTTTGAGCAACAAGGAACCTGCATATGCTCCTGCCATCCCGGAGAAGAGGCCGAACATCAACACTTCGCGGCTCAGCCACGAGCGCTTCCACATCTTCAGTGCCCGGTACGCATGAATGGGCCGCCCGAGGTGCATCGTCGAAGCCCCCAGGGCGAGTCCTCCCACCGTTAGGGACCCAATTGCGGCGATGGTCAATCTGCCCGGCGCGCCCAACAACTGCAACAGCCAGATCGCGGCAAATGCCCCGACTGAAAGCTGCGTGAGCACCGTCATTACCACCAGTGGCCAGTGCGGGTGCTCTGGTCTCACGCGCCATGCATCGGCCTTGCGCGTGTCAGGCGGAAGTTGCTCCGGCAATGTGATTCGGGTGGTCGAAATACTGTCGTCAGCTGAAGGCAAGCCCGGAGCATTCGCGTTTTCCGAGTACTCGCGTTTCCACTCTTCGACGTTGACAATCTCAATCCGGATTGCGCCTTCCGGACAGGCATTCACGCATGCTGGCTCGCGGCCATCCGTCAGGCGGCCATAACACATATCGCACTTGCCAACTACGCCGCGCTCGGGATTGTATTGCGGTACGCCGTAAGAACAATTCCACGTGCAGTATTGGCACCCGATGCAGGCCTCGGCGCTGTGTTGAACGATTCCAGTAACCGGGTCTTTCTTGTATGCCTCCACTGGGCAGCCGATCAGGCAGGAGGGCTCCAGACAGTGATTGCAGCCCATCGAAAGGTAGGAGCGTTGCGTGTTGGGATAGAAGCCGCCCTCGATTTCTCCCACTCGCCGCCAATTGATGGATGCCGGATTTCCATTCTGTTCGTTGCAAGCCACCATGCAGCACTTACAGCCGATGCATTGCGTCATGTCAAAATGAAATCGGTATTGCTCCCCAGGTTGGAGCGCGCGTTCGGGAATTCGAGGCGCCGAAATCGTCGAGGAGATCTGGTAGAGCGGCTCGTCAGCTGCAGGTGAAGCCTGACGGCTCATCACAAAGGAATAGCCGCCTTCCCGCGCGCGCTCGATGAGGGGCAAAGTGCTCATGTTCCTCCGCTATTCGAAAGACACGAAAACTGTTTCAGCAAAAGCTGATTCTCCCGGCCAAACGGGAGGCGAATTTATTCCGCAACTTAGCTTTCAGGTGGATACGGCCCGGTATCCCTGGGACTGCTCCGCAACATCTGGGTTTCGGGCCTCGAACAGGGAGGCGGCTTGCGGTTGAACTCTCGACCTGAGAGTCCAACTCTTTTAGCGCGGATCACGAACCTGGTTTCGAATCACCGGGTTAGACCCTCGCTCTGTGACTGACTCAGTTGTAGCGAACCCAAAAAACCTTTGGAAATTAAAAAATCTTTTGCGGATGATAACTGAAATCGCAATCGCTATTTCCCTTGCTTTCCGCCTTCCGCATAGGAGACACGCCCCTAGGAGGCGGATTCCCAAATGCACCTCATCAGTTTTTTGAATTGGGTTACCAACGATTTTCTGTGCTAATTAACGAACAACGCGACGAACTGGAGAAGCTACTTTGAGCAGCGTGCGGTCCCGAATCTTAGCGGAAAAAAACGAACTCTTCCCCGTGTTTCTCAAACTCACGAGCGAAAGGTGCCTGGCCGTAGGGGCGGGCAAGACTATGGAAGAAAAGATTCCAACTCTGCTCGCATGCGGAGCGCGAATTACCGTGGTAGCTCCGAGCGCGACGCCGAAGATCCAGCGCTGGGCACAGGCGGAGAAGTTAACCTGGATCGAGCGCCGTTTTGATTCGCACGACCTCGACGACATATTTCTCTGCGTGGTCTCCACCTCGTCGAAGGCGACAAACCAGTTGATTTTTGGGCAAGCGCAACAGCGCGGAATTTTATGCAATGTGGTTCATGATGGCGCCTTCTGCAACTTCTACTATCCTGCCGTCGTGAAGCGCGGTCCGCTGCAGATCGCCATTTCTACTGCGGGGCACTCTGGCGCTCTGGCAAAGCGTCTTCGTGAGGAACTGGAACGTGAATACGGCCCTGAGTGGGAGAATTGGTTGCGCTGGCTGGGGGAGGCCCGCTCTGCGCTCTACGATGATGCTCTCTCGCCACGTCAGCGCCGCACCATGCTCCACAAGCTTGCCAGCCGCAAAACCCAGGAGGAGATGTTTCGTCGCTGGGGCGTGCCACAGAAGGCAAGGCCTTAGAGGTCCGTTTCAGTCAGATTCCACTCGTCTGTCGGGGAGGCGTAAGCGGAGGTACGACTCGGGGCATTTTCGCTGGTTCCAGCTTGCAGGAGAGAGCTCCACCTCTCAGCTCCCTCACGAGCACCGAACAATCAGCATAGTTTGGTCGTCGTCCTGTTTCCCGAATTCTAGTGCAGCCGCGCGCATGCTGTTAAAAAGTTCAGGTAGCGTCTGCCTTGCTGAGCTGCCGAGCACTTCCTTTAAGGGCCCGATTCCCATTTCTTTTCCGCTTCTGTCAAATACCTCCGTCAGTCCGTCGGTAAGGAGCACAAAGACATCGCCGGTTCGACAGGCCACTTCCGTCGAGTGAAAGGTCTGGTCCGGAAGAATTCCCCATGGCAGATCGAGGGCAGCATATTCCCTCACCTCCCCGCAGGACTGCACGTAGTGAAGCAAAGGAAGGTGGCCTGCCAGTGAGAGGCTGAGAATCCGTTCACTGAACCGTAGAACTCCAACCGTGGCGAACATGTTGGGCGTCTTCAGGGGGTACAGGGCACGATGCACTTCCGCTAGAAGTTCCGTTGTGGAAGCGTCCCCCAGTCGGCTGCGCACGGCTGCTTTGAACATGGCCATCAGCAATCCGGCGGGGACACCGTGGCCAGAGACATCCGCCACGTATCCCGTCCAGGACTCCCCATCCTCGGTAACGTCGACTAAATCGCCGCCCACCTCTCCGCTAGGGACTGAGACTCCGTAGATTTCAAACGATCGAACGGTCTTGTGAATGGGCGGCACCAGCGCGCGATGAATTTCGGCGGCCATAGCAATTTCGTTGTGGGCTCGAAAGTAGCGTGCACCCTGACTGCCAAAAAAAACCGCGAAAAGCAGATAGCCTAGGGATACCGAAACGATCCCAATGACCCCAAGTACCTGAAGCTGCCGGTGCAGGGGGGAGCCAACAGCAATCAGTTGCGATCCCTTGTGATGTGCGCCGAGGAGAGAGAACAGAACGGTTTCAGACAGTAAGAGCACTGGGATCACCCAGTACCGTTGCGAAATCCAGAAGGCTGCGTAAGCAACCGCGAATCCGCCCACGATCACAATGTTCAAGAAGATCTGGACCGGGGAAAGGTAGATGGTGTGCCTCAGTGAGTCCAATACGCTGGCGGAGGCAAAAAGCGAGAAAACGGCAGAGTAAAAGCAGAGCCTCATCGTCCGTGGAGTTGATTTCCATACTTTGCGCCGTCCCCCGGACGGGGAACCACTGTATACGCGTTCGAGAAGACTCGCCATCGAGGTACTCTCCTTTTTGTTTGCATGGTATACGTTGTGGTCGTTTCGGCAAACTCTGCAGGCGTGGAGTTTGCATTCCCGGAAGGCAATTTCAACAGCCGCTGCAAAATTCGGTTTCCGGAAGGGAACTTGGATGGCATCTAGCATGAACGTTTTGACCTCATGTCTTGCTGCAAGCCGGTGTCCGGGTTGTCTCCTGGCCCATTGCTGAACCCACTGGCACAAACCGAGCGCTGATTCGTATTGCCCAGTCAACGAGACGATCTTGGTAGATATCGAAGACAATGGCCACGGCATGGCCTTGGAGAAGCTGACGAAACTCCACAGAATCCTGACTACAGGAGGCGAAAAGGGAAAGAGGTGGAAGCGACGGGGTTGAAATCCGCGCCAGGAAGTTGCCGTCAGGAAAAAGACATGATTAAGCCACTTTTTGGCTTGCACCAGGCAGTTCAGCTTCCATCGCCGCCTCAGCGCGCAAACTCTGGAGATCGCGCGAAATCGTTGCGACGGCGCGAGTGCGGCCATCTTTCTTGTAGGTTACAGCGCAATCACGCGCATCGAGGCTTCCGTCCATTTGAACAGCATCCCACTGCTCAGCGTGACCGACGTAATTGATCGTCACGTCATAATGCTGGCTCCAGAAGAAGGGGACCGCATTGAACTGGTGGCGACCGCCGAGCATATTCTTCGCCGCGGTTTGGCCCTGTCGTTCGGCGACTACCCAATGTTCGACGCGAATTCGTTCCCCGGTGTGCGGATCAGGCCAGCGGGCGGCATCGCCAGCGGCGAAGATTCCACGCACCGTGGTCTCGAGGAACTCGTTTACGGCGATGCCGCGATCTATGGCAAGTCCGGCTTGTTCAGCCAACGCCAGTGATGGACGCACACCTACACCCAAGACGAGAAAGTCTGTGTCCACAGTTGTTCCGCTACTCAATGTGACGGTGCGACCCTTAATCCGGGTAACAGTCTCGCCCAAATGAAACCTTACGCCATGAGCTTCATGCAGTTTGCGGATAAAGAGTCCAAGTTCCGGCCCCAATACTCGTTCTAGCGGCTGTTTGTCGGGCGCTACTACATCCACAGCGATTCCACGCGCGCGCAACGACGCGGCAACCTCCAAGCCGATGAAACTGGCGCCTACAACTACTACGCGCTTGGCGGACGCTGCTTTGGAAATGATGGCTTTGCTGTCGGCGAAAGTACGTAGATAATGTACCTGAGAATCAGAAGCGCCTTCGATCTCTAAATGCACCGGGTCCGCTCCGGTCGCCAGCAAGAGAGCGCCAAACTCGAGCGCTCTGCGGCCTTCGAGCAGAATTTGCTTTCTCTTCGTATCCAGGGACGAGACTCGCGAATTGAGGAGAAGGTCTATGTTCCGTTCGCGATAGTAGTCGGACGAGCGCAAGGGGACCCAATCCTCTTGGGCCGTGCCGGCGAGATAATCCTTCGAGAGATTGGGACGATCTACTGGGGGAGAGTCGTCTGAACTTACGATGGTAAGCGGCCCAGAGTAACCCTCGCGCCGCAGCATATCAGCCGCCGCCAGACCCGCAGCCCCTCCTCCAACGATTACAACTGAACTAGGAGCGTTCGGCACGGGGGTGGGAGCAGGAGGTGTGATCTTTTCGCGAACGAAAATCATGTCCCCGACTCGTTCCACCCGCCAACAGGAAATTGGATCAAGAGCGGGAGCTCGAACAGCTTCGCCAGTGCGTAGACTAAAACACGCATGGTGCCAAGGACAGCGCACTGTGTCTTGTACAGTCAACCCATCTGCAAGCGGCCCGTGATAGTGAGTGCAGTGTGCACCCACCGCGAAGAACTCCGCGCCACGTCGCACCAGCAAAACGTCTTCTCCGTCTATCACTCCCAGCAGCTTGGCGTCGTCCGGCAGGCTGGTGGCGGAGATTCCTTGTTTCAAATCAGGCATCCTAGGATCATTCATACTCGGTACCTCAGTGAGTGCTGGTCATTTTACCCCTACCGCGAAACATCTCCCGCCGCACCGATATCTGGTCCGCCTTTCGCTTGGAACTGGCTGCCAGGCTTCAAGATTCTCGGGTTAGATGCCGGCTTCGGGAAGTAGAAACGGCTATTACCAGTATTTCACCAGGCATCGTTTCATTTCTGCACAGCTGCGCTCCTGTGGAATCAGAGACCATGGCGGAAGAGTCCGGCAACATCTGGGTTCTAGCGACGGGGGTCGCTCAAAGACTTGCATGAAACGGGCTTTCAGGCGCTTGTGAGCTGTGTCCGTCAACGCCATGGGGTAGTGCAAGAACTTGTACCTTCTCTCGGTTGTGCAATACTGACGTGAGCGTGATCTTCTTGTCGGGGCCGATTGGAGCGGGAAAGACAGCCGTTGCAAAGGCGCTCTCTGCGCAGCTCCCCACCTCTTTCTTACATCGAGGGCGACACATTCTGGTCCTTTATTCACAAAGATGGGGAACGCGGCTTGCGGGACAATTTTCCAGTGCTGGTACGCTCGATGACAGCGGCGGCGGTTCCGTTTGCGCGCTCTGGCTTCCGGGTCTTGATCGACTTCTCAATACCACCCACTTACATCGAGACGGCACGCAAGATCCTGAAGGAAGTATCGTTCGATTTTGTCCTGTTGAGGCCTAGCTTCGAAGTTTGCGCCAAGCGCGCTGCCTCACGACAAGAGGGGGCGATACGAGACTACGTGATGTTGAAGAACTTTTACGCGCGCTTTGAAGAAGGAGCCATCGAACCAATTTGTGACGACACTGCTGACCCGGAGTCGTTGGCCCGCCTTATCGTCGATGGGTTGAATCAAGGCCGGTTTCGAGTGCTCTAATTTTGCCCGCCGTTTTCGAATTATTTTCGCCACGGCCACTTCTTGATTTCCCTTCGACCCAGAGGGTCCGGGCGATCGGGCTAGTCTGCAATTCGGCAGGCTCTCATGCTTTGCATGAAGTGATTGGACGCTGGTCAGACCTCTGCTATCCAGTATCGCCGGCAAATCACGCTGGGTTCTCAGAGGGGCGATGGTGGGATAGCTACTCGGGCCGAAGGGATTCCTGGCATGCGGAATCGAGGGGGATGGCCGCCGATCCATCCTCTATTTACTTCTGGAGCGGCGGCCTCCTGGTGGTCGCAGTCAACCTTCAAGACACTCAGGTCGCACCAGCCACGGGACTGGGGCTGTCAATGGGGTTGTGCCGTTTGTGGCTGTTGCGTTGAGGCTGTCGGGGGTTGCTGATTGGTTTTCATTGTTGCTGGCTTTACCGCTGGCGCGCTTGCTGTACGCGCGACTGGTTTGGGGGGCCCGGTCGCCGGATGAGCAGTGTTTGCTGTATTGCTCGGTGTCACGTTCGTTCGGGTTGCAGCCTGCACAACCGTGGGCTGCGTGGTTTTCGATGTGCTCGCGGCTTGGATTGTATTGGGCTGCGCCACCGGCGACACAGGCTGCGCAGTTGGGAGAGCTGGCTGCACTGCATTCACTACTGCCGAATTCCCAGCACTGGCCTCGCAGGGAGCAGTTTGCGAGCTCTGTGCCGCATTCTGCTTTTTGCGGTGCCATAGAGAAGAAACAGCATTGATCGCATTGGTTGCGTTCGAAACCGCGTTCGATGCTGTTCCACTTCCTTGTGCTAGGGATCCCGCAGTCCCGCAGGGATTGGACAGCGCACCGGAAATCGAATTCGACGCTCCGCCCAGCCCGGCGGCGTTAAACGTCGGGGAAGAAGCTGCGATTCCGTTGCGCAGCCCGTCGTAGTGCAGTGGAAACTCGCCGCCGAGCGTGTGCTGATTGCCTTCAAAGCTGTTGATCTCGGAGATTGCGAAATCCAGTGTAAAAACAAACCCGATCAATTGAGGCGAGCCCTGCTGTACGTATTCAAACTGCGCATCTCCCCAAGCTCCGGGTCGCAGCGTAAAGCGCGGATCGAAATTATTTCCGGCTACCAGTCCGATTCCGAGGTAAGCATTGGCACCCCACGGCACCGAGCGGTTCCCCCGATCGTCGGTCGCAGTTCCGGATTGATTGACGTAACCCAGAATCAGCTGCTGATTGGTCTTGTTCTGAAAGCGAACTGTCATATCCAGGATTCGCGCCTTATATACGTTGGTGCTCACGCGGAAGCTGGTAATGGTTGCGGCGAAGTCATGGGTTTCTTGACACAGCGCGTTGTTGCCGCAGATCATCGGCGGTCCTTGTTGCATTTGCCCCGCTTGACCCTGTGCTTGCGGTTGAGATTGTATTTGGGCTTGCGGTTGTGCCTGTGGTGCGCTGGTTTGCTGCATTTGGGCCAGAGCTAGGGATGCGAACATCGGCAGAAGGGTGGCGGCAACAATTCTCAAAATGCTCGTCGTGATGAAGTGGCGCATGTTCAATTCCTCCATATATCGGCGCTCAGTCGCGCTCGGTTGAAGTCTTGTGTCGATGACATTTTCAAGCTGCGGCTCGGTTCGAGGCTGCAGGTAACTCGATCGCAGCCGACCGTGCCAGCAGGAAGTTCTTGAGTGCAATTGCCGCCAGGTAGAGACTTGCCGCGGCAGCCAAATATGCTCCGTAGGCGGTCGAAATGGCGTTCATCATTTCCTCTTGCGCTTGGCGTTGGACTTCCCCCAAGGGCCCTTCGGCGATGCCGCCGACCGCGCTGTGAACGGTACTGCGCACCATGAGCGCGATGAAAAGCATGAACAGGATTGGCAAAATTCCCGCCAGCGAAGCCCATTTGTCTCTCCAAGAGAAATGAAGAAATGGGCCGGCGAGGGCAAGGAGCGCAAGCAGCCCGTAGACGCCGGCGCTTGCACCACTGCGTCCCTGCGCCAAGGTCTCCACCGTGTTTCCCGCATTCACGAAGCCAAGCACTTGCCAGAACGTAAGCGACTCTTTGCCGAAGAGTCCCTGGATCGTCATTGTCGGCAGAAATAGCCAGCTGATAAGGATCACACCGGTAGCGATCAAAAGAGGGGCGCCAAACCGTGCGACGGCGGTCGAAACCAGCACGCCACTTTTTTCTTTGGCGGCTTTCATGACGGCTTCCGCCTGCTCCCTTGCGATTTGCGACTCGGGGATGGGAATTACGCTCAGGATGGCGAGGTCCGGCGCGAATTCCACCAGCACGTGCATCCCTGGCTTGGGCGGATCGGGGGACTTCCATCTGCCTTCAAGGCTGAATTGGTATTGGGCGCCGTCCACGGAAAGCAATCCTGGGCCGGCGCTCGTATCGCGTAAGACTTTGCCGCGTTTTGTCATCTTTCCTCCGAAACCTGAAGAGTTCAGCGAACCTGCCCCGGGGCAAGGCGGAAACGAAGGCCACAGTCGTTTCTTTTTCATCGCCGGACGCGAGCCGCTTGTGGCAGAATGTTGGCTCGTTCGTGGGCCTTTGTTGGAAACAACTTGCAGCACCTTGCCGTTTCGTGTCCTGACGAAATTCTTAAGAACTCTAAAGAGGACCTAAGTCGGTGAATTTTCAGGGGAGTACCGGCGCAGCCCAAGAGACTTCCGGTCGCGTATGGCGATTTGCGGATTACGAATTCGACGAATTGCGGCGTGAATTACGCACCCGCGGAAAGCCAGTTGACCTCGAAGCGAAACCTCTGGACATTCTTCTACAACTTTTGTTGCATGCCGGAGAGGTGGTCACGAAGGAGGAATTGCTAGAGTCCGTCTGGCCAGATGTGATGGTCGTGGATGGATCGCTGGCCACCGCCGTTTCGAAACTGCGCAAGGCGATGGGCGGCGAAGAGCAGTCACCGGTGATTACGGTTCCGCGGGTGGGGTATCGGCTCGGAGTTCCGGTTTACTGCAAGACGCTGGCCGCCGCGGCAGGACCCGAGCTGGGTTTCAAATCAGGTGACCTGGTGCCCGGAAGAGAACAATGGCAGTTACTGAAAGTGTTGGAGCGATCGGGATCGAGCGAGGTTTGGATTGCAGAGAATCCGAAAACCCGAGAGCCACGGGTTTTCAAGTTTGCTGCCGACGGTGTTCGGTTGAAGGGACTGAAACGCGAGATTACAGTATCGCGTTTCTTGCGGGAATCGCTTGGAGAGCGCCCAGAGTTTATACGGATCCTCGAGTGGAACTTCGAGACCGGGCCGTTCTTTCTGGAGAGCGAATACGCTGGCCCGAACCTGGCGGAATGGGCCGAAGGACAAGGGGGCATCGGGAAGGTGCCCGCGACACTGCGCCTGCACTTGCTGATCGATGCAGCCAAGGCGATCGCCGCCGCTCACAGCATCGGTGTTCTGCACAAAGACATTAAGCCAGCCAACATTCTGGTTGTGCCGGCGAAGGCGAGTGCCGGATGGCAGATTCGCATTGCCGATTTCGGCAGCGCATCTCTTTTTGATCCTTCGCGCCTGCAGGCGCTAGGTATCACGAACCTTGGTTTCACGCAGACCACTTCAGCCGATGCCTCTCTTTCAGGGACGCTGATGTACTTGGCGCCAGAGGTGCTGGCGGGACAATCCCCGAGCGCAAGCGCCGATGTTTATGCGATGGGCGTGCTGCTTTATCAGTTGGTAATCGGGGACTTCCGCAAACCCCTCGCCCCCGGCTGGGAAGCGGAAGTGCAGGACCCGATCTTGCGCGAAGACATTGCTGCTGCAGCTGCTGGTGACCCCGCAAAACGGCTGAGCAGCGCAGCAGAGCTTGCCGAGCGCCTGGAAACGACTGAGCAGCGGCGGGTTCGACGCAACGAATTGGAATTTGCTCATCTTCGTGCTGCGACCGCAGAACGCAAACTGGCTGAAGCCCGGGCGCGCAGGCCTTGGGTGGTGCTCGCGCTGGTCGCCCTCGCGGCAGGTCTTTCCGTAAGCTTCACGATGTATCGCAAGGCGGCGCAGGAACGCGATCACGCCGCAAAACAGACCGCCATTGCTGATTCAATCAACCAGTTTCTTTCGAACGATCTGTTGGGGCGCAGCAACCCTTTTCTAAGTGGGAGATCCAGCGAATCTTTGATCGATGCAATCGAGCAGGCCTCACCGGCAATCGATCGCCAGTTCGCGGATGAGCCATTGGTCGCAGCCAGGCTTCATCAAACCATCGCTCGAGCGCTCGACAATCGAACCAACTACCCTGCAGCTCGGCAGGAATATGACCGCGCCGCTGCGCTCTTCAACCAGACCGAAGGAGAACTCTCGCAAGACGCCATTATTGTGCAATTACAGCGAGCAACACTCGAAGCGCGAAGCTATGAGAAAGACAGTCTGGTGCTTTCGAAATCAATTCTTGATAAACAGGAGGCGTTCATTAAGCGCCTTCCGCATCCTCGTTCTGACCTGCCGGTCTGGCTGGCCTCTGCACGCGGCATGATCGACCTGATCGATAACAATGCAAAGGGCGCAGCCAAGAACTTCGGTGACGCCGTTGCGGCAGCCGAAGTCTTACCCATGTTTGACGAGAGTGCACGCCTGACATTTAAGCAGCGGCTGGCCTTCTCCTACATTCGTCTGGGAGATGGAGCCAAGGCGGAACAGCTTTTTCGGCAACTGATCGAGGCCTTTACCCGGGTGGCTGGTCCGGACAGCCCCAATGTGCTTCGTGTTCGCCTGAATCTCGCGCAGGCCTACATGATCCAAAACAAGCACCGTGAAGCCGTCCAGGAAACCAATGCTATTTACCCCCAATTCGTGTCGCGCCTTGGTCCCGACCATGAGCTCACGATGCAGCTGCTTACCACACGGGCACAGTCGGAAGGCAGCCTCGGGATCTGGAATGACGCGATCCGCGATGACATGGCGATTTACAACCTAGCCGTCAAGAAACAAGGGCCGATGTCATTTTTTGCAGTCGCGACGCTTTCCGACGGCTGCCTGGCCATGTGTCGCTCCGGCCACTATGTAGAAGGCGAACTAAACGCCCGCAAAGCGTACGAGTCCTCTGTTAAGGCATTTGGCCCGAAGGCCGGACTCACCGGTGGCACCGCATCGACATTGGCCGCATGCCTGATCGGGCTGAACAGGCTGGATGAAGCGTCCAAGCTACTTGATCAGATCGACATTGCGGCCGTCTCGCAGCTCGCAGGCGATCCCGATTGGGGAGCAGGAGTTACGATCCTACAAGCCGAAGTCGCTTACCGCCGTCACGATTACCTGCAGGCCCGCAAGCTCGCCGACGCGGTAACGCCAGTTTTTACCCGAGACAACGCCGAGGCATACCAACGAAACACGCTCCAAACCTTGCAGGGCGAGTTGGCAAAGGCGCAAAACTGAAACATTTCTGTTGGTGCGGGATGTGATAGAACCTGGGGTAGGCTCCATATGAATTGGCTGATCTGGGCACTCCTGTCCGCATTCTTCGCTGGACTGACCGCGATTCTGGCAAAGATCGGAGTGCAGGGGATTGACTCAAATCTTGCAACTGCCATTCGTACTGTTGTGATCGTCGTGTTCGCATGGACGGTGGCCCTTTTCACCAACCAGCAACCATTTCGTGACATTGGGGGAAGGACCTGGCTTTTTCTCGGGCTCTCAGGACTCGCAACGGGCCTGTCATGGCTTTGCTACTTTCGGGCCTTACAGTTGGGTGAGGCATCGCGCGTTGCTCCCATCGACAAACTCAGCGTGGTGGTTGCAATCGCTCTGGCAGCAGTGTTTCTCCACGAACGCTTGACCTGGCACCATTGGGTAGGTGGAGGCCTGATCTTGGCAGGCGCGCTTACCCTTGCCCGATGAGTCCGGCATGGCGATTTTGACCCCGCGAAGGTTGGCGATATTGTTCGAGCGAGATATTTTCACGGGGCGGCACAGGCGCCGGTAGCGATTTAACAATGCCGCCCGGTGCGACGCCTTATAGTGAGTAGGGCGCTATGCCGAAAGATCGGTGCAGTGGTAAGAGGAAAAAAGTGAAACGTAGGTTCGGGCGCCTTGTTGCCGCAGCTCGATGGCGTGAAGATAATTCTAGGCTGCGCGGTCGACCATCTCGCAGTGCGGGCATGAACATCTGAAAGAGGGAGTGTTTGGAACTACGGAATGACCGCACTTGGTACAGACAAGCGTGCCACTGGATCGAGAAAGCAAAGGACGGAAATCATCGCCGATGACGCAATAGGGACAGCGAACGATTTCCGGAATGGTTCTCAGCATTCCGTCAGCTCGTCTTGCATTTGGCCTATGCTCTCTTATCATGCGTCAAAACTACCATGTGGAAACAGTACGGTCGTTGTTCATAGCGACTAAGTGAGATAGGGAATTTACCGTATCGGACGGCTGAGGATTTGCAGCCACCTGGAGATGCTAGGAAGGATCATGGCGCCATGTTAGTGCGATATGGGATCGTGTGCAACCGTTGCAGGAAACTGCACTTTATTCCTAGCGATTGGAAATCGAGTCGAATCCGCTACGACCGGAAGCGGAGTGAGTTTTTGGCGACATGCGTGGCACCGTGCGCGAACACCATCTACTTCCAACGTGGGATGTTGATGCCCTATCTGGTGCCTGATCAAGCTGTTCAGCAGGGGTATGCTCATCTCGATGATTGCCTTCCGGCTGCGACAAAAGAAAAGGAATAGTCACATGCATGCCACAACTTGATGCGGGAACTGACTCTTTGTCCCTCGCCAGGCAAACGGGGGAGCAGGATCCCCGATTTGCTCGCGCTCAGATGAAATTCACAGCTACTAAGCAGCTCGACCTTTTTTCATTCTTAGTATAGGTAGCGGGATTGGCAGACGTTTCGCCTGCCCCGATTGTTCCTCAACGGCTTCAACCACCACCTTATCCTCGGTGACGACTATGGGATCACTGATCATTGTGAGTCTCTGACCATAGAGCTTCATGTGCTTTCCCTTCGCGAAACCTAAGCCTTTCAGCTGTGCAACAAGTGGCATCGATTGTTTCGTCATGGGAGTTTTCTCCTCGACGAAGTGGGAAAATGGATGACCCAAATACATCGCCTAATGTCTGCCGTTCTCAACCCTCAAGGTCCATTCGTACTCGTCGTATACGGATCGTATGCGGAAAGCCCATCGGGTTTGGATGTGCCGCAGATCAGTCGTGTTGCAAAGAATCTTGCTTCACCCAAAGGTGGGGACGCCCGTCTTACAGCCGGTTCAACAAAGATTTCCCCAATTGTGCTGAATTGAGAATCGAAGCAGGGCCCAGTTCCAGAAAATCGATTCCAGAAAATCACATCTCGAAACCGTTGCGCCGCCCGATCGACTCCCAGCAACTCACCTACTTAACTCTCTGCCTGAAGGCACTGGGTTTGCCCGCAAAATGCGATGCAAAGCGATCCCCTTCGAAATACAAGCGCATGAAAGGACCGCGAAGCTCGATCAAAGTCTGAAAATTTTGCGGGAATTTTAGGAGCGAGTGAAGCGATAGATCAAACCGGCCACAGCGAACAAAACCATCGCCAGAAACAAGCCATCGAGGTATATGTCTTGCCATCCCCTTCTTCGGTGAAGTGAGGTGTTCATTGTTTCCTCGGACGCACATATCGTATCGACGGATCAGGCTCGACTTGGTGACACTTTGGTTAAAGAACATGGCGAGAGGGGTGGTCCCGGGTTCACGGCACGGGAGCCGGGGTGCAGATGTTCATCTCGCAAGAACGTTCTTCATTCGAAGTTTTAACCTGGAAGTCACCTGGTGATCATGTTCGATTGATAGCGTGCATGCGTCTATGAGCGCGAGCTTACGGTGCCTTTTGGGGCGATCCTTGGGAGTTTCGGGCTTGCCTGCTCACTTTCAGAACATGGAGCGTTCATACATGAGTGTGATTACGTTGTTTGTAATCGGTATCGTAGGTATCGCCGGATTAGCGTGTGCTGTGCTGTTGAGCGCGTTTATGGGTTGGGATGGAGGTAACGGTGGGCCAGCGCAGCAATCCGATTGAACTAAGGAACGTAGGATTGCAATGAATCACCGCGCCAATCATAGGCCGCTTTTTCCCCTCATCTCCTAGTCTTCAGCTGAGCAGTGATCCCGCCCGCAAGACGGTGGCATGCTGCCCCGGTTAAGCTCGAATGGCCTAACAGGCAAGCGTTTGCCAGGGGGTAGGGAAGTCGCGGGGTTATCGCCTATGCTCGGACATACCACTCCAGATATTCTCCCTTGACAAACTGGTAAAGTGTATGGCATATACATACAATAGTTTGTTATATGCATACATTTGATACGCAATGTTTGGCCATCGATACGGCGTCACGCAAGCCGATCTACGAGCAATTAACCGACGGATTGAAATCTCTTATCGCGCGGGGAGATCTGCGAGAGGGCGTAACTCTTCCACCGGTTCGGCAACTAGCTGCTGATCTGGGAGTGAACCTGAACACCGTGGCGGTGGCGTATCGACAATTGCAGGACGAGGGGCTGATCCGGGTACGGCATGGCTCAGGTGCGGTGGTGTCGTCGTCCACGACGGCAGCGCAAACGGAAGAATCTCTGCGCAAGTCTTTGCGCAGCGCGCTCACCCAACTCGTGCTTTCGGGCATGTCCGCTTCCCGAATCATGCGCATGGTAACAACCGAATTGCGTTTCTTATCGAAGGGAGCAAGGCAATGACCGCCATCGTAATTTGTCTGGCAGCTCTGCTGTTCGCCGCACGGTTGCGCACGCTGCTAAGAGTTTGGCGATTACCGCTGAAAAACGGAGAAGGGTTTTTCCTGACCCAGCAGGTAGGGCCAGGCTTCTATCAGGATGTGGGGGTTCCTCTGTTTCGGCGCTATCACGCCTTTGTCCTAGCCACGGGTCTCCTGGACATGCCACTAGCCCTGTGGCTCGCCGTGAACGAAAGGTATGCGGCCTTTGCGCTCGAACAGATCGTGGCGCTAGTGATCTCGATCGTCGCGTACAACTTCATGGTGGCGCATTTTTCCGCCCTTGCAACCTCGCTGTGCCCCGATCAGGGGAGGCCAGTGGCCACCAGCCTGCAACTCTCGATGGAACCGCGCAGGTTGAGCGACTATGCAATTCCGGCCGTCGAAGCCGCAGTCGTGGGGACCACGCTGCTTTCTTTGGGGCTGCTGGGACGCGGTTACGCCCTCGCTCTCGCAAGTACTGCCGGCCATTCAACAGTTCGCGCCTTTCACGGCGGAGTCGTTCTGACAGTTTGGGTGCTTTACTGGCAGGTTGGATTCTTGCTGCTTAAGGGAATGTTTGTCCGTTGGAGAATGCCACTTCCCACCAATCGAACAGAAGATTTCCGCCGCTGGAGAATGGCGTGGCTGAATCACAAAATAAGAATATTCGACGCGGTACGCCTGTTTTGCGCACTGAGTATGTTGGCTGGGATGATCTGGATGACGTATGGGCGTGAATGGTCCTCCACTTGGCAGGCTGGATTTCTAGGTTTAGGTGCTGTCGTGATATTGACGTATACGATTTATGTTATGCGTGAGGATCGGCGCTTGGCAGCAATAGAACGGGAACTAAAACCCGTCGAGATAGTCAAGGAGTTCCCACGCTGGCCAATCCCGGAAGGCCACTATATCGGCGGGGTGCTTTACTTCAGTCGCAACAATCCGCGGGTTTTGGTGCGTAGCACACGGGGAGTGGCTTTAAATCTGGCGCATTCTGCGACCCATATAGGGGCCGCATATCTGATCGGACTGATCGCGCTCGTGATTTGGATGTCGAGACTAGTAGGTTAGAAAAGCCCGCCCATGCCGATCCTGAGATGGCATAGAGTTTCAGGGTGCATGTTTCGGCTCCCGGTCGGAAGGGAAGCGAAGTTGCTGCAAAGCTCATTGAGAGAAGCGCATCACAAGGCCTTCGGCCTAAAGTTGGAGTTCCCAAGTCTCGGCCGTAAGATCCTTCCCAAAGCTGTGATGCTTTTCTTCGCGTACGATCTGAAACCCTGCTTGTTTGTAGATATGTCGCGCCGCGTGGAGGATGCTCTGCGTCCACAATGTCATCTTTTGATAGCCTGCCTGACGGGCGAAGCCGATGCATTCCGCCACGAGTCGCTTCCCAATCCCGAGCCCCCGAGCTGCCCGTTCAACGTGCAACAGCCGCAGCTTTGCAACTTCCTCTGATCCCTTCGCGACAAAAACAACTCCCACACGTTCTCCATCCCTTTCCGCAACCCACGCGCGTTCCCACTTGGGATCGTAATTCTTGAGGAATTGCGCCACAATCTCTGCTGCCAGCGCCTCGTATGCACCGTCCCACCCGTATTCTTCGGAATAGAGAACCGCTTGGCGATAGACAAGCCACCCCATGTCGCCCGGTTGATGGCTGCGCAGCAAATAAGGAGGCCTTAAGTCGCCCTCCCCGCCCAGTAATTTCTGAATTGTATCCACAGCGTCGAGCAGTTGCTGCCGCTTCGTCGGGGGAACTTCTTCGATCATCCGCATCACGTTGCGATTCGAACGCTCGTCAAGCAGTGCAAATGCTCTCTGGCCCTTAGGAGTTAGGGAAAGAAATCTCTGGCGCTCGTCAACCTTCGACTGCTCCCGTCGCATGAGCTTTCTCCGCTCAAAATCACGCACGATGCGACTCATGTATCCGGCATCTAGCCCAAGCTCCTTGCGGATATCGCTGGCAGTGGGCCTCTCGCGGTGCGCCAGCTCGAACAAGACGCGAGCCTCGGCGAGGGAGAAGGGGTTGCTGGCCATTCCATCCACCACGCCGATCCTGCGGGTGTAAAGGCGGTTGAAGGCTCGAATAGCACTCACTTGCCTGCCAATACTGGGTTCGGGCATGAGACACCTCCAATAAAAGTTGACAATAGCACACATTTAGTTGACATTGTCAACTAAATTTGGATTCTATGATTTTCCCAGAAGTTCCTGATGGACAAGTCATTGAGCCAGCCCAAACAATATGGCCGAGGAGGTGGACATTGCCGTAGCACAACGAAATTCAGCTCACGGCGAGGTAGTCTTTCGTTCGTGGCTTGAGTAGCTGCTGGATGGTGCTCTGTTGATGATGCGGCGACGTGGAAACGATGGATGGACGAATGGGTTCGGTGCCAAACGGCAGCCCAAGACTCCTACGGAGTTTGAGCTTTGCATAACTCGCCTCGGTCTGACCGAGCAGTCGTGCTCAGAATCTCGTGAGCTGCGCATCTGGTGTAAGGAAAACCGCCACCGCTGCTACATTCCAGAATGGCTTCTGAAGCGATGGGGGATTGCGGTAACGGATAGAGATCTATGATCGCTTCCGTTTAAAGCGAGAAAAACCCCACATTCCCGCGGCAGGCTTGTTCGCCTCGCTCCCCCTTGAAGTGTCGCGGCTATTTTGAAGCTTGATCGCAATCTCCGATCAGAGAGGCCACTAAACGAAGACGCAAGTCTGTCATGGCTACCGGTCCGCCGCTTGCCGATTGAGTGGAAGTTTTGTGATGCTCCAAGGTTCCGGTCACCTTGATCTTCTTGTTGACGTATTGCGAAAGATCCCTGTCGGTTTCGATCGGTAACGTTTCCGTGTCGGTTTTCAGCGAGTATCCATTATCGGTTCGTATCAAGCAACCAGTCACGCTTCGCACTGCAGCACTGCTTGAAGCCTGTGGCTGTTGCTGTGCGGGAGAAGCATTCTGTTCGCCACCTTGTGGTGCCGCATTTTGCCGTGGGCTACCTGCATAAACACCCTCGGTTAACCCGACCAAGACAACGACCAACACTAGATTCCTTAGGCTTTGCATAGTTCCTCCATCAGGCATCAACTCCCAAGCTTGAAGGATCGTGGCGCTAATGCAACTGGTAAAAGTGCGAGGCAGGGTGGTGTGGCTTCCACCCCGACCGGTGGCCACTTGGCAATCACGTGAGACGAAGACGCGAAGGCGATGCCGTTCGAGGGGGGGAAGTGAGATTAGCTCTAGAGGGGCAAGGAACGCGATCTAACTGGCTATCAGGTCTGGGGCCCGGCACGGGGCGCGGATCTTCAGCCACAAAAACACGGCGGGAAGGCTGCTGCCTGCATTACATTGCCAACGTGATGATCAGACCAATGGTGGCGCCTGACATTGCGATCATCGTGATCCAGCCAAGGATGTTTGTCGCTCGCTTGTTCATCCATCGGCCCATAATCTTTCTGTTGTTTGTGGCAAGCATGATCAGGAGCATCAGGAACGGGGTCGAAACGCCCTGCACAATACCGGCATACACCAGGGCCTTCATCGGATTGATCCCGAAGAAGTTCAAGCCAATGGCTGCTGCGGTGAACACGAACAGCATCGCGTAGAACGGCTTCGCTTGGCCCGGTTTCGCATGTAGGCCATGCTTCCATCCAAAGGATTGGCAGACATCGAATGCCGCCCCAATCGTCATGACTGGAACTGCTAAGAAGCCAACTCCGAAGACTCCGATCGCGAACAGCAGCCCTGCCGCCTTTCCAGCCAGAGGGCGCAGCGCCTGCGCTGCCTCCGCCGCGGTGCTGATGTCTGTTTTTCCAGCCTTGAAGAGGGTGGCTGCTGTCGAAAGCATGATGAAGTACATGACCAGGCTCGCGAAAATCATGCCCACTGCAACGTCGCGCCGTGAATGTTGCAGCTCATCGTGGGTTGTCCCGACCCGATCGGTAAGCCGACGACGGCCCATGGATATGTCTTCCTCCACCTCTTGGTTCGATTGCCAGGAATACAAGTACGCGGACAGCGACGTGCCGATCACCGCGACCAGCATGGCAAAAAACCTTCTATTGAAATGGAGCGTTGGAATCAGCGTCCCCTTGATAACGCTCCAAAGATCAGGCTTGGCGAGAATTGCCGACCCGAGATACGCGAGCAGCGCGAGAGCTAGCCACCGGAAGATTCTCTTGATGAGCTTGTAGCCGCGAACCTGCACCGAGAGCACAAAAATGCCTAGCACGATCACCATGCCGGTAATAGGAACCGGAACAATGACGTTCAAGGCCGCGGCCATCCCGCCCAGGTCGGCTCCGGCTTCGATAATGTTGCCTCCAACTGCCGTTATCAGTAAGAAATAGAGCAGCCACCTCGAGTAGTGCTGTCGAAGCACACCGAAAAGCCCTTGTCCAGCCACCTGCCCGAGCTTCGACGACAGGTAGACAACGGCAAACATCATTGGCAGCGCTACGGGAGCGACCCACAAAAAAGACGGGCCAAGCGCCGCGCCTGCGGCGGCATACGTTCCGATCGCGGCCGGATCATCATCTGAAGCGCCTGTGATCAGCCCCAGTCCAAGCGACCGAAATGTCCCCTGGGCCACCGGTTTGGGATGGCCGGTTTCGTGGCGCTCCACCAAAGTCGGATCGTGGCGCCGACGTTCAGCCGACACTTTGGGTTGTGAAACCATCTGGTACTCCGACTTAGAAGCAAAGCTGCGGAATGAGGTTGGTTAGTGCTAACCGTAACCGTATGGCGTGAAGGCTCGCTACGCTTTGGGGATGCGCGCGAGTTCAAATTTTCGCAGAAGCGGGACCCGGAGTGGCGTGAAATCTCGACGCGTCCACTTGCGAGCGCGAAAGGCCTCAGAACGCACGTAGAGAAAACTTGCTGGTGAACCATGAGAGGTCAAACCCTAGAAGGTTTTACAAAAATCACAATCGGCTAGATGAACAGACAGCTCTTTGTGCGGATCAAAAACGAGTAGTGCTACATCGACAATTTTTCTTGCCGCTTGTCGGATTCTTAGCCCAGCAGGATCCTCCACTCAAAAATGTCTTTCCCAACAGAGTCTTCTTTCCAAAAAACTAGGGATTTCTCCCCTGTCAATATTTGCAGGGGGCGCAACTTTCTTTTCGAAATTAGAACAGGACTGCTCTCGATCGCCGAATGAGAAATCCTGGATGCCGTCTTGGCAATTCGTGCCTCGATCCCACTCAGCGCTAGGGCAACCGACGGTTGACGTAAATCAATGACGCTCATTGACTTCTCGGGAATATCCTGACCGGACAGATCCCTATGATCCGCGACAAATTCGGGGTAGCCGAGCTGAAACCCACCGGTACCCAGCCTTGGCAGAGCGCCTCAGTGGTCTCGATTTTTTTGCCGCAATCCGCTGCGAGACGGCCTCTGCTCCTTGAACCGGGGTGCATTTTTGTGCTAGAAACTAACCCAATGCCGTTGTCATCGGTCGTGAGTTAGCGGCAGTACGACTGAAGCTGTTCAGTTCGGGAATCTCGCGTCATAGGGCCATTTGCAAAATCCGGCGCCCCGGAACTCCTCGACGCAGTTCCGCCGGTGTAAGACTTCGAACCCCCAGCCTTGTTTTGGAGTTCGGATGTTGTTTGTTCGTAGGCTTGACGTGATCGGGAATTCGTTCCCGTTTCCCTACGTCTGCTCGGCCCCCTCACACGGATCGGGCTTCCCGCCGAAACTCCTCACCGCAACTCATCTCAACACGCTGCCCGCGAGTCCCTATTTCCAGACATGCCCATGTCCGCGGGCTCTTCTATGAACCGTCTTTCACACTAGCGCCGGAGGAAGAGATGGCGACAAATTTCGTTCAGATTGAGAACGACACTGAGATCAAGAAGCGCTTAGAAGCGGAACGCGCGCGACTGCGCAAGATTGCAGGCCTTAGTCAACCCGACCACTTTCATCGACCGCTCGAGCGGGCCTTTACCGCCGAGCAACGCGCACACACCACAATCCTGTTTGGTGGTTTTACCTGGAAGCACGAAGAACTGATTCGCGCCGTCTTCCAGGGCTGCGGCTATCGCTGCGAGAGGCTCCCCGTGCCCGATGTTGCCGCTTTTCAAATCGGGAAAGAATACGGAAACAACGGGCAGTGCAATCCAACTTACTTCACGGTTGGCAATCTCGTTCAGTACCTGCAGTTCCTCGAGAAAGAGGGGATCCCGCGCCAGCAGATTCTGGACAATTACGTTTTCTTTACCGCTGGCTCATGCGGCCCGTGCCGGTTTGGCATGTACGAGGCGGAGTATCGTTTCGCGCTGAAGAATGCAGGTTTCGACGGTTTTCGCGTGTTGTTATTCAAGGATAGCGACGGCATTAAGGCCGCGTCTGGCGAGCCCGGTTTGAAGTTCACAATTGATTTCGGATTCGGGATGCTGAACGCCCTTCATCTCGGTGACGTGATCAACGATCTTATCTTTCAGATTCGACCGTACGAGGTGAACAAGGGTGAGACGGATCGTGTGTTTCAAGAAATGGTCAGCGACCTTTGCCTAGATCTCCGCAATCGCAAATCCTTTGAGATCGAGCGCAGCGCCCCGCAATGGCTGAAACCCAAGGTTAAGAGCAATAAGATCCTCCGCAACACCCTGAACGTGGTCGGCAAATGGCATGAACACATGTGGGGGAAGGATTATCTCAACGCCCTGCACAATGCACGCGAGAAGATGAACTCCATCGACGTGGACCGCACGCGCGTGAAGCCGATGGCGAAGATCACCGGTGAGTTCTGGGCACAAACCACTGAAGGGGACGGCAACTTCCATATGTTTGAGTTCCTGGAGCGCGAAGGCGCCCAGGTACTGGTGGAGCCGATCGCAACCTGGGTTGCGTACCTGATGTATCAGGCCAAAGCGCACGCCAAGGCGAAGTGGCCAGTGAATCGTCCACACCGCAATCCAGAGTGGCACGAGTTCAAAAAGCATTTTGCCAACTACATCGGCTTACGCAAGAAGGTGTGGGGCATTGGCGTGGGTCAGCGGATGTGGAATTTCTTCTACCATCGCACAGCCAACGAACTCGGAGGGATTACGCACCATCTCGCCCCCCAGGAAGAACTGGCGCGAGTAGCGCATCCGTTCTACAACCAATTCGCACGCGGCGGAGAGGGACACCTCGAAGTCGGAAAAAACGTCTACTACACCATCCACAAACTCTGCCACATGGTGCTGGCGCTCAAGCCGTTTGGTTGCATGCCGTCGTCGCAATCAGATGGAGTGCAATCGGCAGTGATCAACAAGTTCAAGGACATGATTTTCCTGCCAATCGAAACGTCCGGGGAGGGTGAAGTCAACGCCCACAGCCGCGTCCAGATGGCGCTAGGTGAGGCAAAGGTCAAAGCCAAGGCCGAGTTTGAGCAGTGCCTGAAATCAACCGGCAAAACGATGTCGCAGATTCGCGAATTTATCGATGAACATCCGGAGCTGAAACGGCCGTTCTATCACGTGCCTCACCGAGAAGGTGTTGCGGGAACCGCGGCGCAGTTCGTGCTGCATGTCAGCGACCGAATCGACAAGGACACGCGTTTCTTGAAACGCTCGCGGGCACGGGTGCAGCAAGCCGTGCCGGCCACTGCGGGCGACTAGAACCCAGTGCGGCAAAGGCAAAGGACGCGCCGGGAAAAATCATTCTCGTAGCGATTTGCATGAGCTGCAGTTTGTTAAGAGAGGCATGATGCACGATCACAAAGGTCCAACTCTGATCCAGATCGCACCCTTGGAGCCCCGAACTCCCAGCATTCAGCAGGTCAAGCATGAGCACAAGTCGAGCGACCACCAAACCAAGTTCATGGTTGGTCTCGATGTGGGTTCGACGACGGTAAAGGCTGTTGTGGTGGAGGCCGCTGGCGACAAAGTGCTCTGGCAGGATTACCAGCGCCACGAGACCAAGCAACCAGAGAAGACGCTTGAATTCCTGAAGCGCGTCGAGGCCGAAGTCGGCGTCAACCGCGACAACACGCGTGTCTTTCTGACCGGTTCAGGCGGCGGCTCGATTGCCGACCAGATCGGTGCCAAGTTCGTGCAGGAAGTGACGGCCGTTTCACTAGCGGTCGAGAAGTTGCACCCCGAGGTGTATTCGGTAATTGAGTTGGGCGGCCAGGACGCAAAGATCATCGTCTTTAAGGATGACGAAGAGAGCGGCCGCAAGAAGAAAATTCCTTCGATGAACGACAAGTGTGCCGGCGGGACGGGTGCGGTTATCGACAAGATCAATGCGAAACTGAAGATCCCCACCGCGCAGCTTGGCAACCAGGGCTATCAAGGAATCAAACTCCACAAGGTTGCGGGCAAATGCGGTGTCTTCGCAGAGACCGACATCAACAGCTTGCAGAAGGTAGGCACCCCGTCGGATGAGCTGATGGCCTCGTTGTTCGAGGCCATTGTTCTACAGAACTTGAGCGTGCTGACGCGCGGCAATACTTTGCGTCCGCATGTGCTATTGCTGGGTGGTCCGAACGGTTTCATTCGCGGGATGCGGGAAGCTTGGCAGGCGAACATTCCCCGCATGTGGAAGGAGCGCAAGGTTCAAATTCCCGAAGGCACTCAACCGGAGGAACTGATCAAGGTCCCCCAAAATGCACAATACTTTGCTGCTCTCGGTGCGATTGAGTTCGGCCGCGGTGAAGACGATTGCATTGGTTGCTATCGCGGCTACGACCAACTGGTGCACTACATCGAGTACGGGCGGCAGGAAGAAAAGGCAAAGTCGGGCGGTAAGGGCCTGGTTGAAAATCCTGTCGAACTCGATACCTTTAAGCAAGCTTATAAACGCAAGAAGTTTACCCCCGCCGTGTTTGCCAAGGGCAGCACGGTTGGCGGCTTCGTGGGGATCGACGGAGGTTCTACGTCAACGAAGGCCGTCCTGCTGAGCGAGGAGGGCGAGATCCTGTGCAAGTCCTATCAGCTCTCGAACGGGAACCCTATCCAGGACACAATCGATATGTTCGAGAACCTGCGCGGCCAGGTGGAGGCGCAGGGCGCAACGATGGAAGTGCTAGGAGTGGCGACCACCGGCTATGCAAAGGACATTCTGAAAGATGTTCTGAAGGCCGATGTTGCCCTGGTCGAGACGGTAGCCCACACGCAATCGGCGCTCAAGTTTTATGACGATCCGCACGTGATCGTCGACGTCGGCGGACAAGACATCAAGATCATCATCCTGCATAACGGGCGGGTGAAAGACTTCAAGCTCAACACACAATGCTCGGCCGGAAACGGCTACTTTCTGCAATCCACCGCGGAAGGCTTTGGCATCGACGTGAACAAATACGCCGATCTGGCGTTCTCTGCGCAAGCGATGCCGGTCTTTGGCTATGGGTGCGCTGTTTTCATGCAGTCGGACATCGTTAACTTCCAGCGGCAAGGCTGGCAGGCGCAGGAGATCCTTGCCGGACTGGCAGCGGTGCTGCCCAAGAACGTGTTTCTTTATGTGGCGAGTATCCCGAACCTGGCGGCCCTGGGCACGCGCTTTGTCCTGCAGGGCGGAACCCAGAACAATCTGGCCGTCGTTAAGTCGGAAGTGGATTTCATCCGCAACAGTTTCCGAGCTGCGGGAAAGCAACCGGAAATCATTGTTCACGAGCACTGTGGCGAGTCGGGCGCGATCGGCGCTGCTGAGGAAGCATTACGATTGTGGCGGAACGGCATGCAGACGAGTTTTATTGGTCTGCAGGCGGTCCGGCGAATCGAGTACCGCTCAACCCGAAACGAGTCCACGCGCTGCAATTTCTGCAAGAACAATTGCTTGCGCACCTTCATTGATGTGCGTACCGAGCCTGCGAAGGAACTCATTCCCATCCAGAAGATCACGAAGGTCCCGCTCATGAAGGGCGAGCAGCGCCTGATCATTGCGACCTGCGAAAAAGGCCTAGTCGAAGACGTCAATGAAATGAAGGACATTAAGGCGGGTCTCGAGAAAATTCGTGATCAGTACCCCAACTTCGTCGATTATGCCTCGAAGGTGGTTTTCCGGCCAACCAACGCCAAGAACACTTCTGATCCGCCCCCGACTGCGGGTTTTTTGGGCCGCTGGACGAAAGACGCGAAACAGCGCTGCGCGCTGATGGAGAACCGCAACAAGATTCGTATCGGTATCCCGCGGGTGTTGAATGTCTACACCTACGCGCCATTGTTCAACGCATACTTCGAAAGCCTGGGCGTGCAACCGGAAAACATCATTTATTCGGATTACACCAGTTCCGAGCTCTACCGGGCGGGGGCGAGCCGCGGCGCGATTGACCCGTGCTTCCCGGCGAAAATTGGAATCTCGCATGTTTACAACCTGATCCAGGAAAAACATCGCAAAAAGCCCCTTGACGCCATCTTCTTCCCTATGTACGACGTGCTGCACTCTCCTCTCGTGAAACTGCAGGGCACGAATGCGTGTCCGACCGTGACAGCGACGCCAGAGACGGTCAAGGCGGCCTTTACCAAAGAAAACGACGTCTTCGCGGAGAACGGCATGAAATACATTGACCCGGTCCTCAACTTCGCGGACCGGAAGCTCTTCTCCTATCAAATGTACGAGGCATGGAAGGCGGTTCTGGGTCTGTCTGAAGACGAGAACGATCGCGCCGTGGAAGCTGGATTCAAAGCGCTTAAAGATTATGAGACCGGCATTCGCCGTCAAGCTCGCGAGGTGCTGGACCAACTGGAGCGTGAAGACCGTATCGGCATCGTGATGCTCGGGCGCCCGTATCATCATGACCCCGGGCTCAACCATGAAATTCTCGATGAGTTCCAAAAGCTCGGGTATCCAATCTTCTCGCAAAATACATTGCCGCTCGATGAAGACATGCTCGAGCGTCTTTTCGGCGAGGAAGTGCGGGCGGGAGTGATCAGCAGCCCGCTGGATATCAGCGATGCTTGGAAGAACTCGTATTCATGCAGCACAAACCACAAGATCTGGGCGGCAAAATTCACTGCACGTCATCCAAATCTGGTGGCCTTGGAGATCTCCAGCTTCAAGTGCGGCCACGATGCGCCGATTTACGGCGTAGTTGAGGGCATCATCGAGCAATCGGGTACGCCGTACTTCTGCTTCAAAGACCTTGACGAAAACAAGCCAACCGGTTCAATCAAAATTAGGGTCGAGACAATCGACTACTTCCTGCAGCGTTACCGCGAAGAAGTGATCCGCAAGCGCAAGGCTGCCGAGGAGATTGAGGCGGAATTGGCGGCACTGGAAATGCGGTTACGAGGCGAGCAGCGCAAAATCGAGAATGCAACGGCGCCCGTAGACCTTGGCATCGAACGCGAGATTCAGGAGATGGCAGCGGATTAGGCGTCCTGAGTTTTGCGCAGACACGGGGTTGGCTTTCGCGGGAGTTCACCTCTACTGAATGGAGAGTACAAGCCCAGCCACCCCTCTCAGATTCAAAGGTCCGTTCTCTTCGTTTTCGTCCGAGCCTAGCGCGACTGCTGGTCTGGGTAAGTTGTTCGTTAACCCTCAACGTCTGCTGGCCTCGAGACCCGAGCCGCTTTGGTTGAAACCAGGTTGCACGTTCACGACGCCAAATTGCCTGTCTACCTGTTCTCGGTGCGCGGCCATGGCCCAAAGGAATCCGATCGAGTGCCCTGGGACGGCGACATTGGGATGGTATCCACTTGGCATGAGCACCGCATCCCCGTCCCGGACTGGAACCACCAGTTCCGGGTACTCGGTATCGTTGTACACAAGCTGTAGCCCATAGGCAGGCGCTGGCATATTGAAATACACGTACATCTCTTCCAGCATTTGCGCATGTTCGTGTGGCGGCCAGCTCGTCCAATTGCCTGGTTCAGAGAAAGTAAATCCCAATAACAGCCGACCTGCCTGGATATTCTTCCCGAGGCAGATATTCAGGTGGCGCTGTTGGCCGGGACTGCCAGTCGTAAACTTCAGGGCTGGATCCTTCTGCAGGTCGGCGTAAGGGATCACCTGGAGGGGATAGGTATATTCCACATCGGAAGAGAATTCAGCAAGATCCACTTCTGAAGTTGTATGTACTTCTATTTGGCGATCGCGAGGAACGTAAGCGGAATCGTATTGTCGAAGGTCGAATTCCTCGCTGTCTACCTTGATGCTTGCATCGCCAGAGAGGCAAACAAGCCCAGTTTCCTGGCCGCTGCTAGTGAAGGTGACTGATGGCCGAGAAGAGTTCAAGATGATGCGCCCATAAGATAAATGACGGTTAGTGCTGTTTGCGGGAGTTACAGAAATGCGGCGGCCCACGTGTTGGTTGGTCTTGCGAAAAACCATTTGATCAATCATGCTGCTCGCTTGTGTGCTCATGATGGGTGCCTTTCCGAGTGAGCGATTTCAGCTCACTTAACGTTTTGGGGATTCCAATGGTCGTTTTCAGCCAAGAACTCCCGACGTGACTATTGTTGTGTTTCGGCTCGGTTAAACTGTTTCGAGCGGGGGTCGCGGACCTGGGGACTCGCCCCGATCCCGCTTGAATTAAACTCGGCATAGAACGACGTCTCCAGTGAGTGCGTTTCCCCAGGATGCCATTCGCGCCATCCAGCGGGTTCAATTTTCGCATCCAATATCGTGCTAAGAAAAACTACCGTTGAGTAGGGCCTCCACGGCCGGCCTAAGAATATGTTCTCGGCTCCCGTATCAGCGGTTACCCTGCAGTGCTCAAAAACATAACCGCTTGATTCCTGCGCATAGTGTCTGCTTTGAGCAGTCAGGAACACTGGCTTATGAGCGAGGGCATGGATTTCGCAATGGTAGAAGACTGCCATGCCGTCCCCAAAAATGAAATCGACATTGCCCTCAACGTAGCAGTCTGAGAGATATTGCCGGGCGGGGGCACAAGGGCCCTGTTCGGATGCACACGACTTGCTTCCCAGGTACAGCGTATCTTGTGCGCCCAGCATTCTGACGTGGCGCAATACCGACCGGTCGCCACGCAGCAGCAAAGCCACCGCCTGCGATCCTTGTGGCATTAGTGGCTTCCCACGGCTGAAGTCGTTCTCGAAGGTGATCCCGTCTGCGAAAAAGTCATCGCCATCAACGGTCACGGTTGCCGAGCCCAGAGTATCCCCAACGGTACCGTGGCTGGCATCAAAAATGATCTTTACACGCGAGGGATGTTTGGCGGCGCCGATGAGCCTGACATGGGGAGCGGAAATGTGAACTCGTTCCCGGTAAACGCCCGGCCTGATCAGGATGCTGCCGTTTCCATTTGGAAGAGCATTGACCGCTTCCTGTACAGATTGAAAGCCCCCAGTACCATCGGTTGCAACTGTGAGTGTCTTGCTGGCTTTTCTGGCATACGACAGGCAGGGCAGAGCAAGACCGAGAAGCAGGAGCAGGCGCAGGGCGCCGAGAAGGAATGTCTTAGGAATGTGCGGCAACCCCATTGATTCGCACATTCTCGAACGAAACATCGCGCACATTCTCCAATACGTGGTATTTCTGGACCCCTTGAAAGTCGCAGTCCGATAGCCGTACGTCTTCAATCGGCGCATTCGCAAAGCCACGGAGGAATACCGCCTATTGCGCTTTTCGTGTGTTCAATTGGCCCAGCTGCACGTCCCGAACCACCGGCGTGAACTTGCCGGCCGCCCCTTCTTCGTAGTTGAAATCGATGAGGGCGAAGCCTGACTTCAGCCTGTTAAACAGCCGCTATGGAGCACGGTTCGCTCCGCAGGATCTATCAAGCCACTGCCATCGGTTATCCTGGCAGCTCCTCGGCTGTTGTTTGAGCCGAGTGTTCATTGATTTATGAGCATTGGAACCAATTTCAATTAGATTTCGAGGGGAGCTTAAAACGTGAACAGCAAATGTCATTACTTACTCAGAGTCTCGTGCGCTTTACTGATTGCCGCGCCGCTGAGCCTGGCTCAGGAGAAGTATTTCTCAAACTGGCCTGCCGGAACTTCTCCCCAGGAAGTTGGCAAGCGAGTCGCCGAACATTTTGTGACGAGCCCGCACCAGGACCCGGAGAAAATCACCTATCCTGAAGTCTGCACATGGTATGGTGCGCTGACTTTCGCTCAACTTTCCGGCAACAAACAATTAAGCTTGGACTTGGCGAAGAGATTCGAGCCGCTGCTTTCCCCCCCGGGCGCAAAGCTGATCTATCGCGAGCGCCATGTGGATTTCTCCATATTCGGCGCCGTGCCGTTGGAAATCTATATCGAAGGTAAAGACCCTAAATATCTGGAGCTAGGGAAGTCTTTCGCCGATACCCAATGGGAGAGCCTGCCGCCTGACGTTCAAGTTCGCCAAGGCGTGAAACCCGAGAGCTTGCCGCCCGGTTTAACCCCGGAAACCCGGTTCTGGGTCGACGATATGTACATGAGCACCATTTTGCAGGTGCAGGCATTCCGCGCAACCGGCGACCGCAAATATCTCGACCGAGCCGCGCTCGAGATGGTGGCTTACCTCGATAAGCTGCAGCAACCGAATGGTCTTTTCTTCCATGCGCCGGATGTTCCATTCTTCTGGGGCCGTGGGGATGGCTGGTTCGCTGCAGGAATGGCGGAACTGCTACGCTCGCTTCCTGCCAATCATCCAATGCGGGCCCGCATTCTCGAAGGCTACCGCAAAATGATGAAAGCGCTTCTCATCAATCAGGGTGCGGATGGAATGTGGCGTCAACTGATTGATCATCCCGAGGCTTGGCCTGAAACTTCTTCTACGGGAATGTTCACCTTTTCCATGATCACGGGTGTTAAGAATGGCTGGCTCGATGAAGACACCTACGGTCCAGCCGCGCGAAAAGGGTGGATTGCTCTTGTCGGTTACATCGATCAGAATGCCGACGTAACCAACATTTGCGTTGGCACGGGCAAGCAAAACGATCTCCAGTATTACATGACCCGGCCACGCCACACGGGTGACATGCACGGTCAGGCGCCGGTGCTTTGGGCTGCTTCTGCTCTTCTCCGGCAGCAGCATTAGGGTGTGTGAAGAGCGGAGTTTCCCGTCCGATGCAGATGGAAGATTCCGCCTTGGCGGTCGGTCCGGGACGAGCACTTGCTTGCCTCCGCCTGCGGGGATTAAGCGGACTCACGCCTTCAAGAACCCCGCGGGTTCGGATGGCGAGAAGCATCTGCGGCTTGACATGCTCTTCCGTTCAGCCGAAATTACTTGGCATGAGAATTCGCCACGCCGCTCTGTTGACGATCGCTACCCTTTCCGCCTCAGCTCTCGCACGCCCGCAGGAACCGGTCAATCCTGCCGCGGATGTCGAATCGCTCTTCCAAGACCACAACCCGAAGCTGAACGAAATGAAGCAAGTGGCCTACCACATTGAGAGAGACCTGCTGCAATGCAATCATTGGGACGAAGCTGAGAAATGGCTAACCGAGCGCTATGTTCAGCACAATCCTCTGGTCGCCTCAGGCCGTGCAGCCGTGGTGAAGTTCTTCGGTAGCCGCCCCAAGCCAGCCAGCTGCAGCAAGCTTACGGCTCCCGTCGTGGCCGTACTGGCAGATGGTGATCTGGTGGCCGTGGTGACCGTGGCCAATCGCAAAGACTCGAAAGGCGAGCCCTACACTACTACCTGGTTCGACATGTGGCGAATCAAAGACGGTAAGGCGGACGAGCACTGGGATCCTATGACCAAGCCTTAGTTTGTGGGTGTCCCTTTCGCCCAGGGCTGTCGAAGCAATCGCCGAAAACTTCTCCAACAGAATCTAGGGGACTCTGGCGGGCGAATGAGGTCACAGGGAACCCCAGTGATCCCGCATGAACGTCGCCGCGCCGCCTCCTTTAAGTCTGATCACTGATTGCCAGCGAGGCGGCGCGCAATGCAACTTTTAAGCGGCCCTTCGCAATCCGCTCTCGCCACTCTCTCCTCCGCCTGGCTTGCTCTTGCCCGAGATAAGGCGATACAACAGGGTTAAGATCACCGATCCGACGATTGCCACCAGAATGGTGTAAATCATCCCTCCTCTGCCGGAAAAACCAATGGCACGCATGATCCAACCACCAGCAATGGCCCCAGCGATGCCAATCACCACGTCCATCAAGAAGCCGTGGCCCGGTCCGCGCATTATCTTTCCCGTTACCCAGCCCGCGATGAAACCAACGATGATCCACCACAACAAAGCAAACATAAGGCCTCCTAAAACCTACCTTGCCGCAAACAACCACCAGACGCAATGACGTATTGGGAGTGAACTACGGCTGGACTGCTGATGGGGATTGCTCGATCTTCCCCTTATCCTAGGCCAGCCCGCTTCGGGCGCAACTGGCAAGGATGACAGGCTCGTGACAGCCAAGGCTGTCAATCCTGAGGGGTTTCAGTGCTTTCGTCCCTTGCAGCGCAAATTCCAGCAAGAACAGGGGCGGGGACACGTTCTAAGGAGAAGATTCCTTTGCTGCAGAGGGAATAAATGAGATCTGGCTCAATCTTGCTTCTTTCATTGCTTGCAATTGCCGGCGGTGAACCTTCCCATGGGGTTCGGTCACCTTTGTCGCCGCGGTTCCACAAACAAGGAAGGCAGGAAACGCACTCTGAGCCGAGAAAATGCGCTCACATCGTGATATGGGAGCTGTCGGGAAGCGATCCAAGGATCGTCAAGCAGCTTTCCAAGGGATTTAGAAGCAATATGCCGATATTGCCGGTACCGCCACCATGCCTTCAAGACTCAGCAGCCCGCAAGCGTTGACCTTATTTTTTTGCCCTCAAGGATCTTGTAGCCAGCCTTCAGCGAGATACCGAACTCTCTCCAAAGCTCCCTCCTATGCTTCTGGAGCCCCGTCGTGCAGGTCGCAAAGATCGGCGAATCCCGCCGCTGGCAGTGTTCCCACAAAAAAACGCCCATGCCGGTTCTCTGGCATGGGCGGGGAACAGCTGCCATGAAGATCAGTTAGAAAATGACTTTGGCCCCCAGTTGGAATGACCGCGGGTCGAAAGCTGAGGTGACTTGGCCGGCGCCCGAGACTGCGGAAGCCGCCGCAGAGGTGGAACCACGCAGAACAGAGGTGGCAACAGCGTTGAACTGGGTATGGTTCCAGGTGTTAAAACTCTCCGCTCGTAGTTCGAAGTGCAACCGCTCGCCTGCCGTGAAGGTCTTAAACAGGGCGAGATTCCAGTTGTCACGACCTGGACCACGAAGCGCGTTGTGTCCCAAGTTCCCCCAGGTCGGAACCGTCGTGCCGGGTACGTACTCGGCCGAGAATACCGACGGATCAAACCATTGCATCACCTTCAAGTTATTGCTGGGGGAGATCACCGAGTCTTTCGGATATTTAATTGCCCCGTTGAGATCTGGTCGCACAGAACAACCGGATACGATGGAACATGCTGTCGTTCCGGTGTAGGCAATATTCAGGGGCACGCCGGATTCCATCGTAACGATACCGCTGAGCTGCCATCCTCCAATTACGCTTTTGGCAAACCCGTTCGAGCTATTACGGAAAATGGGCAAGTCATACACGAAATTGACGAATGCAACATGGGGACGATCAAGCGCTCCTGGTCCTCGATCGAACTGCCATCCCGCGTATGGATTGGTGATGGCGTCCAGATCACCGCCGTCGCCGTTGGCTTGGGTGGGATCGACAGCCTTGGAGTAGGTGTACGCCGCATGCAAATCCAATCCCATTTTGAGGTGAGAACGGAACTCCAGCTGCAGCGAGTTGTAATGCGAGTTCTCCCCGTTTTGGTAGATCACCAGGCTGTGGTAGCCCGGGTATTGAAGGACGGTATTGTACTGGGCGGTTGGGGCGAGCCACAGGCTCGGCAGTGCATTGAAGGCCGGCAGGTCAATATTCTGTGTGTAACTTTCCTGGTGGCCCTGGTTGCCAACATAAGCAAGCGAGAAGACGGTGTGTGAGCTCAGCTGCTGCTGAACTCCGGCGCTGTACTGATATGTGACAGGGTTCTTGTACCGCGCGGAATTCAGAGCAATTTCGTTGTTCACTGTGGCCGGGAGCGAAGCGGTACTGATGACCGAGTTCGTCTGATCCACGCCCGTGTGTGGGTTCAACAAAGAAACGTTGTTTACAGTCGTGTTGGCGCCGAACAGGTTCATCGAGCCGGCCGATTGGTACATGTCGTTACCCTGGATTCGTTCATAGAAAGCCCCAAATCCAGCACGCACAACCGTCTTACCCCTGCCGGTTACGTCATATGCGCATCCAAGCCGGGGACCCCAATTGTTCCAGTGATTGCCGACCAGGGAATTGGTGACTCCCGGCGTCTTGCCTGGCACACCTAACCCGTTCGCATACATCCACAGTCCGTTCAAAGCGGGATTAGGACCAGCTGCCAGGAATGAATTGCCGGAGCCGCACAGTGGATTGGGGTTGCCGGCAACCGAGGGCGTACCAACGCCGGTGCAGATTTGCGTCCCGTTCGCATTGGCAAAACCATTGCCTCCCGCAACAGGCCCACCGTTCGGGAATGCCGCCGCGGCCCCCGCTGCATCCCAGAGGTTTGGATACCAGTTGGCCATCTGGCCATTAATCTCGGCGGTATGCGGGATTCCATCCCATCGCAAACCGAGGTTTAGCGTGAGACGGCGAGTAGCGCGCCAGTCGTCCTGGAAGTAGGCTGCCCAGGAAACACTGTTCCAGTGGCGCGTGTCCTCGATGGCAGCCTCACTGTAGGATTGCGCAAAACCGAGAAGGAAATCTGCGAAATCGTAGCCGGTGAAGCTTCCGTTGAAGCCGAAGTTACCCTCAGGGCTGACCTGTAGCGGTTGTGCTTTACGGAAATTCAGCCAGCTGCCGCCCATCTTGAATTGATGGGAACCTTTGGTCCAGGAAACGTCGTCGCGAATTTGATAGCTGTCCGCAGTATTGATCCAAGGGTTCCAGTTGTTGTTGAAGTTCGCTCCGGTTTGGTTGCTTAACGAAATGATCGGCAGAACATTTGTCTGGAAGCCAAAGATCTTATTCTGCTGGAACTGCGTCTTGGTGAGGTCCCACAGGCCGGAGGGAACCATGTTGATGCGGTTTCCGTTGTAGTTGAAGGCGACTTCGTTCAGAAGGTTGGGGCGAATCGTATTCACCGCGTGCACGACGGGCGCTATATCGATTTAGTAAGCCTGGAGCTCCGGTCGGGGGATTGATTTCGTGCTCAAACCGCGCGACCAATCCGCCAAAATCAATTACTTATCCGCTCCCCACCCTTCCCTCGTGGACTCCCCCTCTGGGGCCATTCGAGTCGTCATTTGCAGCATTTAGTTGCAGACATGAAGTAAACCTCTGCAATCCACTTTTTGAATGTTAGAATTCGGCGCCATGGCACTCCGAACATTGCTGCTTTTTTGCTTCTTCCTTTTATTGCCCTTGGAGTTCGTGCGAGGGAGTTGGCCCCAAAGCACTGCGAGTCCGGGGGGGATGCACTTGCCTCCTCTCGCCGAACAGAGTCAAGGCATGGGCGTGCCCGTGAAAACTGAAGACCAGGTAAACCAGGAACGCCTGCAGAAGTACCGCATATTGCGACAGCAGGAACTACTCCGCGACGCCACCAAGCTCCACCAACTCAGCGGAGAACTCAAAGACTATCTCGACAAGAGTGGCTCCACGATTCTTTCTGTCGAGATGCTTAAGAAAGCAGAGACCGTGGAAAAACTTGCCCATAGCGTAAGAAGCAAAATGAAGGACCTGCAGTGACTGGCGACCGAGAACATGACGTCGAATCGTCATTTCTTGGCTTGGGGGTAGATGGTGTCTCCCCGTTTCAGCATCTGAACAAAGGACTCAATCTTCTTTTTTCGACCCGCCTCAGTCTTCATGTTGTGGAGGCGAAAGGCCAACGCGTATCGGTTCTGCGCGTTGAGTTGTTGAAGCATCTTCTTGGCCTTGGGTTCGGCGTTGATTGCCGCGAGGAGATCATTCGGGATCGTCATCTGTTTGGCGCCCTGGTAGGCTCGATTCCACCGCCCATCGGCTTTCGCCGCCTTGACCTGCAGCAGGCCCTGTTCTGTCATCCTCCCTTGCTTGACTAAGCGGGCAACATTTTCGACGTTGATTTGGCTCCAGATGCTTTTGTCACCTCTCGGCGTGTATCGCTGCAGAAAGCTCTTGTCGTCGAATGCCTTGCGCAGACCGTCGATCCATCCCCAACAGAGCGCAGCATCGATCGCTTCCTTGGGGCTTATCGAGGGGAGGCCAGACCCGAGCTTATGGATCTTTATCCAGACCTCAGGTTCTTTGTCATGGTGGTTGCCCAGCCAGTCGTAAAAGTCATCAAGGCTCTCGAATTCGTGAATTCTCCTGGCATCGACTTTGAAAGGCACGTTTTGATCCTAGCATTCGGAACCATCCCCGAGATGTTGATGTCTCGGATCGAAAGCAGCCCCCAGCGACCGATGGCTTTTTGCGCTGAATGGCCCTGGGCCTCCCCGTTCGGTTTGAAGGTTTGGCCTTTACCGGGGACGGATGTGACGACCGGTTGGTCGATTCATGGTTAGGGATTTCGGGCGTCTCAAATTGGAACAAGGGCTGGTGAAAGTATTTGCGGCGGGGGTAACGCCAATGGTATACAGCTTGTGCCATGGGTGACCAGATAATAAGTGGCCCTCAAGACAGTGGAGCGTTCGGTGATATTTTCAACTCGAGTCCCATTGGGATTGTGGTTGAGACTTTGGATGGTCAGCCAGTCTTCGTAAATCCAGCCTTTTGCTCCTTCCTGGGATTTAGCGAAGCCGAATTGTGCACCAAGCATTGCGTTCAATTTTCTCCTCCCGAAGATGCTGAAAGAGACTGGGCGCTGTTTCAGCAGCTTCGGGCCGGGCGCATAGACCACTATCAGTTAGAGAAGAGATACTTCAGGAAAGACGGCTCTTTGGTTTGGGGGCGGTTGAGTCTCTCGTTGCTCAGGGATCATCGATCTCCGCTGCTGCTCGCAATGGTGGAGGACATTACAGATAAGAAGGCTGCCGAAGAGGCGCTTCGCACCAGCGAACAGCGTATGAGGCTGGCCCAGCAGGCGGCCCGACTAGGGACCTTTGATTGGAATGTTCAAACTGGGGTGAATACTTGGACGCCGGAAATGGAGGCGCTGTATGGCTTGCCTCGGGGCAGCTTTGGCGGAACGCACGCCGATTTTGAGAATCTTGTGCACCCAGAGGACCGTGGTCTGCTTGCCAGATTGCAGGAGATTTCATTCAGAACGGGGCAACCGACATGGGGAGAGTGGCGCACAACCTGGTCGGATGGAAGTGTTCATTGGATTGCTGGACATTGGCAGGTTTTTGGGGATGGCAAAAGCGAACCTCAAAGGGTGATCGGTGTCAATTTAGACGCCACTGAGCGCAAGGCGGCCGAGGAAGCTTTGCGTGAAAGCGAGCAACGATTTCGCTTAATGGCAAATCACGCGCCTGTGATGATTTGGATGTCGGGTGTCGACAAACGACCTGAGTACTTCAACCAGACCTGGCTAGACTTTACCGGTCGGTCGCTTGAAACCGAGCTGAATGCTGGTTTAAGAGAAATTACTCATCCTGACGATTTTGAGCGCTGCCGAAAGGACTACTACGAGGCATTCGACTCCAGGCGTCCATTTACCAAGGAATGCCGTGTCCGGAGACATGACGGCGAATATCGCTGGCTGCTCGACACCGGAATACCGAGAGTTTTGTCAGACGGCAGCTTTGCTGGTTTCATCGGATGCTGTATCGACATCACCGACCATAAGCGTGCAGAGGAGGTCCTTTCTAACGTAAGCCGGCAGTTGATTGGAGCTCAGGAACAAGAACGCGCCAGAATTGGGAGAGAGCTTCACGATGACATCAGCCAAAGACTGGCCTTGTTCTCGGCGGGACTGGAGCAGTTGCGAGAGAATCCTTCGGGGGTGGCAAAGTACCTCCCAGAACTGATCGACGCCGTCAACCAACTTTCAACCGATGTGCAATCCCTGTCCCACGATTTGCATGCCGCAAAACTGGAATATTTGGGTGCTCTTGCAGGCATGAAAAGCTGGGTTAGGGAGACCGCCGAACGTCGCAAGATCAAGATTGACTTTATGAGCAATCTGAGGAGCTCCCTACCAATCGAACTGGGGCTAGTGTTGTTCCGAGTCTTGCAAGAGGCTCTAAGTAATTCCATTAAATACAGCGAGACAAAGCGGGTTGAAGTACGCCTAAGCGAGCACTCCACTGGGTTTCAGTTCAGTGTTCGCGATTTCGGCAAAGGATTCGATGTCGAATCGGCCTTGCAAGGTAACGGTCTAGGTTTGACCACCATGCGGGAGCGCGTTCGGCTGGTGAATGGAACATTCTCGATTGAGTCCACGCCAATGGGTGGGACCACGATTGAAGTTTGCGTCCCGCTCCCCCGTGAGCACAGCTCCCAGCGTGCCGCCGGGTAGGCTTGGCGAGAGGCTCAGGAAATTCCCGTAGCGTTCCAGGAATCCGGAGGGAAAATTCAGCTGGCGCGGGCAGCGGCTGAACCGGGCATCGCAGTAATGTCCCATTGTCTGCCCCATGTGGCGATTAAGTTGCCTTCAACGACCACGCCCGTCATGCTATTCAAGAAGACTTTGGGATTCCCAAAAATGTCCAGTTCATAGGACTTCCTGTGCAGTACTCGATAGCCAGATCGAATGAATTGGCGGGTAAGTTCGACATTTTTTGGATCATCGGGCGCAACCATGTCTGACATGCGTTTCCCGATCAGGTCGCTCGCCGAGTTAAGGCCATACATTTTTGCCAGGGCTTCGTTGCAATCGGCAACAAACGTCCCTCTGAGAATGCGTTCAATCTGTTCTTCTTCGGGCGAATCGACCGGAAGTGGGGAGTCCATGTCTACTCGGAATGTACCCTCACATTCCGCAAGATCAGACCCTGGCAGCTCGATGCCCGGATCTTGAGTCTTGGAAGGCTGGTTCGCCACCGCACTGCTGAGGAATGGCCTGCCTTGAAGAACCTCGTCAATCGCAGTTGGGAGTTCGGATGCGTTGACCTTGACCACGTACCCCGACCCGAGCTGGAGGGCTTGTTCCACGACTTCGAGAGAAGTGTTTTGGGTTAAGAACAGAATTGCCGCTTGCGGGGCCAGCACTCGAATTTGCCGCGCAGCCTCGATCCCGCTGAGTGTTGGAAGACCGATGTCTAGCAAGATCAGGTCTGGCTTTAGGGCCTTTGCTTGTTCGATCGCATCCGCTCCATCGGATACCTCGCCCACAACCTCGAGGTCCGCCCGTTCCTTGATTGCGGATCGAAGGAAACATCGCCAAGGTTCGTAATCATCCACGATGAGGATACGGCTTCGCGTCTGTCCCACGAGAGGCACCTTTGAGAAACCCGATGGTCTTAGGCCCGCCAGGCCCGCGCTCACTTCGATTGACGTTGGTAGGGCTGTTCGGACAAAAACAGTTCATTACTTTAGCACGGACGGGGTTTTCCGTCAGCACTCCGCAGGTCGAACTCCGCAGGTCGAACCATCCGAAGACAGCGTGCCGGAGAACGATTCCACCATTCGCGAAGCCCCGCTCCCCGGTAAACGCGAGCTGCCGCCGGATGCTACCGGGAAGAACCGATTTCCAAGGTGCCTCCGCGGTCCCCGCTGGTCTAGCCTGCGCTCTGGGTATTGCGCCTAGGTGCGGTTCACAACTTTTTACGTCTTTTCACCCTGGTTTGACACCTACTTTGATCCGGCGAAGTATTGTTTGTGCCGGGCTGATCCAGATGGGCGCCCGGATCAGGAGTCTGGGATGAAAGCAAAACACCCAACCACCGCGCGTGGACTGATGCTGATTCTACAGTTGGCGGTTATCCTGCCCGCTGCCACCCTTGTGATTCTGAGCGCCAGGCACTTGCAAAACATCCAGCGCGACCGGGCCGTAGAGGCACTCATCGAACGAGACTTCAACCAGGTTCTCGCGATATCCGAAAAGCAAATCAACCACAAAGCCTACGCGCTCGCTGATGATGTCCGAAGCGAGTTTCCTTCTCCTCGTGCTGCCTGCAGCGAAACGCTGGACCGGATTCTCAGCTCTCATCCTGAGATTGCGCACGTGATGGTGTTCGACCCGGAAAGTGGATTCACTATGCGCTCGCAGCCTTACCGGTTGGACAGCAGTCCCCCGTTTCGCGAGGAAGCCGAATACATGTCCAAGATGATGGAGGGTTGGTGGAGGCTGGAATATGACGAGTTGTCGGAAAAACTGCTGAAGATGGAACATAAGGGTACACCTTATTACTTCTACGGGGACTGGATCATGCGAGGCGATAAGCACGTCTACCTGGCAACTGCCATGTTCCTCAATACCGACGAACACACCGGGAGGAAGGCCATCGCTGGCGTCACCTTCGATGCCGATTATTTGCGGGATCAGTTCTTCCCCCAGGCACTGGACGAAGTAATGAGTCGCAACGTGGCGGAGGCGCAAACCGACAAAAATGCCGTGATTATGGTTCGTGGCAAAGGAGACTCAGTTCCGCTCGCCCGTGGCAATGGCTGGGACGGAGGTGAGGCCGAAGTGGAACGGACTATGGAAGGCGCCTTCCCCAACTTGGTGCTGGGGATGAAGTTGCGCGGCACCACGCTGGCAGCTCTCGGGCAGCATTTCATGCACACCAGTTTTCTGACTTTGGGAGGCCTCTCGTTTCTTTTGGCCGGTGGAATTTTCCTCACCTATCGCAATGTGAGCAAAGAGTTGGCGGTGGCCCGGCTAAAGTCCGATTTTGTGTCGAACGTGTCGCATGAATTGCGTACGCCGCTGGCACTGATCCGGCTCTACGCTGAAACGCTCGAATTAGGTCGCCTCACGAGCCCCGATAAACACCAGGAGTATTACAGCATTATTCGTAAGGAGAGCGAGCGGCTCACCACTTTGATCAATAACATCCTCGATTTTTCGCGAATCGAAGCCGGTCGCAAGGAGTACGAGTTCCGCGAGACCGACATGCGCGATCTGGTGCGCAATACTCTGGAGTCCTACCGCTATCAAATTGAGCAACACGGCTTCACCTTGGAAGAAAATGTCGCCGAGGTTCCACCTCTGAAGGTGGACCGCGAGGCCATGGCCCGTTCGTTGGTGAACCTGGTCAACAACGCGCTCAAATACTCGCAGGATCGCAAATATATTGGAGTCAATCTTTATCGTGAAAATGGATGCGTGAAGCTGGAAGTGATTGATCACGGCATCGGTATACCTGCAGGCGAGCAAACCAAAATCTTTGAAAAGTTTTATCGCGTCGGAGACCCTCTGGTCCACAACACCAAGGGTAGCGGTTTGGGTTTGTCTTTGGTGCAGCACATCGCTCGCGCACACGGCGGCGATATCGCGGTAAACAGCACACCCGGTGCGGGGAGCAAATTCACGATCATGCTTCCCGTCGAGGGAGCCGGAAACAACGCCCGGCTAGCTTCGGAGAGAAGGAATGGAGGGAATGGCGCGTGACGCTCGCGAACACAGCAGTAAAGTCCCAGATCGGAATACGAAAGTCGGGAGAACCTGACATGGCAAGAATCCTGATCGTTGAAGATGAGCCCAATATGGTGGCGGGCCTGCGAGACAACTTCGAATTCGAGGGATATCAGGTGATCACAGCGCCGGACGGTGTCGCGGGGTTAGAACGGGCACTCAGCGAATCGCCGGACCTGGTGATCCTCGACGTGATGATGCCGCGCATGAGCGGTCTTGACGTTTGCCGGCAGCTCAAGAGCAAACGTCCGTCGATTCCAATCATCATGTTGACCGCCAGGGGACAGGAAGTAGACAAGATCGTGGGGCTTGAACTGGGCGCCGACGACTACGTCACCAAGCCATTTTCCATTCGCGAACTGGTGGCTCGCGTCAAAGCGGTGCTGCGACGCGCACGGACTCTTCCCAAAGAACAAGAGCACGTTTCCTTCGGCGAGATCGAGGTAAATCTGCGCAACTGCCAAGTCAGCCGGGCGGGCAAACCGCTGGAGTTTTCATCAAAGGAATTTGAGCTGCTGAAATATCTGGTCTGCCACCAGGGCGAAACCCTGAGCCGCGACCGCTTGCTCGAGGAAGTCTGGGGGTATGACCGATTTCCAACCACTCGCACGGTCGACACCCACATCGTTCACTTGCGGCAAAAGATCGAACCTAAGCCAGAAGAGCCGCGCTTCATCCTGACCGTGCATGGCACCGGTTACAAATTTGTCAGTTAAACCTGATTACTTCATTGGAGATGATGGTGGCGCGCGTCGCACAAGGTCGCAGGCAGTACCGCAAGAGGAACCTCGGCTCCGGCAGCAGGCAATCCCGGCTTCATGAGTTCGGGCAAAGGCTCGCTGGCCTAAAACGGGAGAATGACGATCTCAATCGCGCCATGTTCGAAGCCGCTCAGGTGCAGAGAAGGCTTTGCGGGCAGCGTTATTTCCGGACTGGTTTGTATGAGTTCGCGAGCGAAATCTTTCCCATCGGTCACCTTTCCGGCGATTTCATCACCGTCATGCAGCTCGAGCAAGACCTTGTGTTCGTCATTGGTGATATCGCGGGCAAAGGTCTCATGGCGGGAATGTGGTTTACCCACATGGTCGGAATGATTCGCCGGGAAATATCAGCACACCATAGTCCGGCCGAAGCTTTAACGGCGGTTGAACGCGGCCTTCTGTTATCGGGCGTCGCATTTCCACTCACCACGCTTTTCCTGGCCCGGCTCAATCTACCGAGCGGTGAACTGATCTATTGCAACGCTGGACATCCTCCAGTCTTGCTGGTTCGAGAGGACGGCGACGAGGAACTCAGTCAGGGCGGGCCGGTTCTTGGAGTGACGACTGGTGAGGAGTTTGTGAATGGCCGTGTCAGGTTGAATGGGAGCGACACTCTGCTCGCTTACTCGGACGGGATTGCGGAGTGCCGGAATGAATCCGGAATTGAATTCGGAGCCGAGCGATTGCTAGACGCTGCCAAAGCATTTTCAAAGCTCGGGGCGAACGAGATTCTGTTTTCTGTTCTGGCTTCGGCCGAAAACTTCCTAGGAAGACGGCATCGCGAAGATGATATCGCGTTACTGGTGTTGCGGCGGCACGGTGAACTCGAACGATCGGAAAAAGACCTTGCCTGAGATTCATAAAATTCGTCGGATGAGTGGCTACCTGAATGCTGTCGGCTGTCTGGTTCCCAGTCAGCCCCAGGGAGGAGTCCGCTCGAGCCACGGGGACAACACTCATCTGATTCGAGCTGCGCAAAAGGGTGATGCTTCCGCCTTTGAGGAACTTGTGTATCAATATGATCGGGCGGTCCTGCGGGTCGCCACTCACCTGACCGGATCCACAGAGGATGCTCAGGACATTTACCAGGAAGCCTTCCTTCGCGCCTTTGTGAAATTGCCGATGTTCCGTTTCGAGTGCTCGTTCTACACCTGGATTTACCGCATCGTTACGAATTTGTGTTTGGACCATCTTCGTACCAAGCGGCTCCGCTACGGTTACGCGAAAACTGTTTTCCAAGACGGTGAAGAGCGCGATCTGGCCAGTGCTATCCCGGATGAGCGCGCCATTGCAAGCCCGGAACGCAATTTGAAACAAAGCATCCAACGGGAACAGATCGTGCGTGCGCTGGGTACACTTTCACCTCGCGAACGCATGATTTTTGAGCTGAAGCACTATCAAGGCATGCAGTTGAGAACTGTTGCCGAAATCCTCAACACCACCGAAGGCACGGCCAAAAACACCCTTTTCCGCGCCACCCGTAAACTTCGCTTGCAATTGTCCGAGGTGCGCTAGCCACGGTGGCGCACACTCCTGCCACGTCCGCGCCATCAGCGACATCCTTAGATTTTCGCTCGATGGCAGAGGCGCCGGTGATTGGAATGTCACTCGAACCATAAGGCCCGCTTCGCACGATCTCGCAATCGAGTTCAGTGTCTCGCCGAGTGTTTAGAGGCCCTTTGCCCGCGTCAGTCATACTAGGCGGATATGGGACGCTACGTCGTGGACTCCTAGGAGCTGGATCGAACTTTTCGTTGCGAGTGAAGCCGAGCTTCCCGTGGCGGCGTTTTGTGGATCCTTTGCCAAGCGCGGCGCAGCTGACGCGTTGAACTGAATCCTGATTGTTCGGCTACATGTTCCATGTCGAAGCGCGTTTCGCGAAGCAGTTCCTGGGCATAGGCGACGCGCAACCGGTTGCTGTATTCGGGAATGCTCATTCCGACGTGTTCGTGAAAAAGGCGTGAAAGATGCCGGTCGCTCGCGCCTGCGATGCGGGCGAGCGCCCTCAAACTCCAAGGCTTGCTTAGGTCGGCGGCGATGACATCCTGCACGCGATGTACCGCCGGATGAATGTGGTTGCGGCCTTCCAGCCACGGGGAGAGCTGTGGGTCCGAACCGTTACGGCGCAAGTAGACGACGAGATAACGCGCGACTGCCAAGGCGCAGGATTGGTCCGTAAATCGATGGACGAGGTGCAGCATAAGGTCGATGCCTGCGGTAATACCAGCGCTTGAGTAGCGCTCGCCATCTTCGACAAAGAGCCGATTCTCGAGAATTCGAGCCCGCGGAGCGATGGCAGCAAGCTCATCACAACTCAGGTAGTGCGTGGTGCAGGAGTAGCCATCGAGAAGACGAGCGCGAGCAGCGATCAATGCCCCAGTACAAATCGAAATCAATTTATGCCCGGGACGGATCACGTTCCGCAACCACGTCACGATAGTCCTTTCTGCCGTTTCGTCATCCACCGATTTCCCCGGACCCGGTGTCCCCCCGGCAAGCATCACGTACTCGACATCGCCAGCGATTACTACCCACGACTGAGCTGGCAACTCCTGGGGCAGCGGCTCGATTCCCGCTAATGCGATTCCGATAGAAGTTTGGAGCGAAGAGGTCGGTCCAACACAATGTACCTCGAAACGTACAGAGTTTTGCACGCGGTTGGCTTGGCGCAAGACCTCAAGCGGACCGGCGATATCGAGCAGGAGCAGGCGTGGGGGGACTACGACGAACACCGGTATCCGGCGCAGTTCATTACCACTCATGGCCGGGCCCGCGCCGCGAACCAGTACTTCCTTGTTAACGCCGAACTCAGCGGTTCTCATCGGTGTCTTGACTTCATGACATTGCCGCCGGACATTATTGCGACCTGCTCGATCTTGTCAGCGTGGATCCAGTTCAGACTACAAGCTCGCGTGATGCTGCCGCAAGCGCCTCCTCGACCGTCGCGATTCTTGCGAACCGAGCATCCAGAACCAGTTCAGTTCTTGCTTTGATTTCCTCCGGCATCCACTCCCTCCCGTTCCGGTCCGTCATCGGGAATGTAAGTGTCGCGTCGGTAACATAATCGACTTCATATCCCAGATCGGAGGCATGGCGGGTGGTTGTTTCGCAACATTGTTCGGTTCGAATACCGGAAACGATGATCCGGCGGATGCCATGTTGCGTGAGCCAGACATCAAGTCCGCTACCGACTAACGCGCTGTGACTGCGCTTCTGGAAAACCGCATCAGGCGTGAAAGGCAAGTCGCGAAGCGGTACCACATAACCCGATTCGAGCGAAAATGGGCCGGAATCCTCCACGTGAAAAATCTGGACGACCGGGATCTTCGAGGATTGCGCTCCGTCGATGAGTGATCGCAGGCGCGCAAGGAAAGAAGGTACGTAGGAGTCACGCCAGTACGGACGTTGACGAAACGACTCCTGCACATCAACGACGAGTAGCGCAGTTGCAGAAGAGGCCATCAGAACCCTCCATTGACTCACCATTGTCGCAATCACAGGAAAGGTCATGGAAGACACGGATTGGACGTTTATCGGACAAAAAAGGACATCGGATTGGTCAGGGTAGGGAGTGGGTTAGGCGGCAAGAAGCCCCGGTTCCCGGCGGCGAAGTCG
>Ga0105238_10000058_pt1 | contig 130734 bp, 102 predicted proteins | sample KBSC34metaG_FD_81526 | JGI IMG/M metagenome (GOLD analysis project Ga0105238, IMG submission 81526) | Corn rhizosphere microbial communities from Kellogg Biological Station, Michigan, USA - KBS C3-4 metaG | ecosystem: Host-associated > Plants > Roots > Rhizosphere > Soil | place: Michigan...
ACAGGACGAGATCTATGGGCTGATTCAACGCAGCTTCAAGATGCCAGTTGAAGTCGATACAAGCGATGCTCGGCAGCCAGGATTCGAAATCATTCATTCGGTCAACATCATTCTGGTCAATGCCGAAGGTCGCGTGATAGGCAAGTACGATGCACGAGACGACGGCGAAGTCGGGCGGCTGCGAAAAGACTTGAGGAAGATCGCCAAACGAAAGACGGCTACGGAAGAGCCCCAGACGGAGAACGGACAGAACTAGATGGGCCAACTTCCTGGGTGGGCAGCGACACTGCCCGCGGTCAATGCCGTGCTGAACGGCCTGGCGGGAGTGATGTCGATCGTCGGCTTTGTGCTGATCAAACAACACCGCCGAGCGGCACATGCCTGGGCGATGATTTCGGCGTTTGTGACGTCGATCCTGTTTCTCGCCTGTTATGTGACGTATCACGTCGCGTTGCACGTCTACACTGGCGAGCCCGGCAAGCGCTTTGGGCACAGTGGAACGACGTTGGCGACAATCTATCTAACAATCCTGGTAACCCATGTCATTCTGGCTGCGGCAGTTCCGATTCTGGCGTCGATAACACTCTATCGAGCGTGGCGGGCAGACTGGCTGCGGCATCGCCGGATTGCCGTCGTCACGTTTCCGATTTGGGTTTACGTGTCGGTGACGGGTGTTATCATCTATGTAATGTTGTATCACTGGCCGGGTTCGGCCTGACCCGGCTGCGGATCGCCGGGGATGCGCGATTGAGTCGGGTTCAGAATAGTTGGGTTGTGCGCGCGTTGGGAACAGAATGCCAGCACCTGAGGCGCGGTTGAGGCGTGTTCATGAAACAATTGACGAAACGATTGGTGCTGTGCTCGCTGTTCGTTCTGGCTCAAGCCACGAATGTGTGGGCCTGCCCGAATTGCAAGTTCGCGCTGGAAGCAGATGAGCATGAGCCGAAGGCCTACATGATCAGCATTCTGTTCATGATGGGGATGATCACGTCCCTATTCGCGGCTGTCGCCGCCGCTCTTTGGTGGGTCTCGCGTCAGGACAAGATGACCCTGACGGCTGCTGGCTATCAGCATTTGTTCGAGAACGCCGGTAACCAACCGCACCTCGTCGCTTCGCCAAAAAAGAGCTGAAGTTCGTTTCGCCTGAACAGATCGTCTCAGAATTCTCATCAAGGAGCTCTGTACGATCGCACAGGAAGAACATGTGCGGATGTCGACCAACGACTCCGCATCGTAATTGTGAGATCGCCGCTCGGGTCGCACTTCGAGCGAGCAGCTTGTGGCTGATTCATCGCGGCCGTTTGGCTGGTTTGGCGACAGACCCAAATTGCAGTCTTGCATCATCTTCATCGGCGGATGAATGAGTCAATTCCGGTATGGCCACAATTGGTTGACGCAACTTCCCTCCACTGTTCAAGGTAGGTCACTCGTCGTACAGAGAACCTCATGGACAACAACTTGGGGAACCGACGAAATACCTCGATCCTCGATCTTGCGGCATATCGCTTGCGGCTTAATGCGTCGCGTACAGACGTGTCGCGCTGAAACATAGGTGAGACGCCATAGATTGAGGCTTGCGAGACGCCATGCTCAATTTGAATGTACTCTAATCACCGACCCAGTCCGGTCACCCGGTACGGCGACGGAGGTTATCATGAGGACGGGCCTGCGAACGATGTTCATCGCACTGGTGGGGGCGGGCGCCGCATGGTGGTTGCTGACACGCACGAGGTCGCCAGGAACAGTGCGTGGTCGGCAATGCGACCGCCCCCATCGCGAATGGCCCCCCATGCAGCCGACCGATTTCAGGCTGGACGACACCATCGAAGATTCCTTTCCCGCGAGTGACCCGCCTTCTTCTACTCCCATCATGGGGACCGGCTGGTCACGAATGTGAAGCGGCGACTTGACGACTGAAACCCATCTTTTCATCGTCCCTTCGAGTACATTGTGCCAATCTCGTGTTATCGAGGGGAAGGGCACATGAAGTACATCATCGCCATTTCGGTTGTATGCCTCATCTTTGGGCTCGCTCTGCGCCTCATCACGGAAACTCGCCGTGAAGTGCGCGAGGTATTCCGGGAAGCCTTTCAATCACCCGAAGTCCAGGCGCAACTGTCTGAGGAAGAACAACAATCGATGTCCGAAGGGAATCTGGATGGGCTCGGTACAGAATTGCCTGCATTGCTGGTGATGCGGATCCAGCGCTGCGATCTGTTAAAGAATTTCTGGTTCATCTGGATTCCACTGACGCTCGGCTTGGGACTGGCTATCATCAACTTCTGGCCCATGACAAGTGGCGAACTGTCTGGAGATCCCTCGCCAGCAAATTCGACATCAACTTCTATGAAACAGGACGGTTGATTCGCCGGGCCGGTCGAACATGTGAAATTGTGCGGGGGGGGGTGGTTTACGCCGGTTGACTTGTTCCACGCTCGATTGCTCCGCACAATTTCGGCTGACCAACAACTTGTGCGTCTGGTGTATTCACAACTTTAGAGGAGCTTGATGGATGAAGGCGATCGTGCGTTGGTGTTTTGTCATCGCGTGCCTGTGTGGAACCGCGACGGTTCAGGCGGCAGACTTCTTCTTCAAGGATGGTGACGTTGTGGTGATGATCGGTGACAGCATCACCGAACAACATCTGTATTCGAACTACGTCGAGATGTGGACGGTTACCCGATTTCCCAAGTGGAAGCTGACCTTCCGCAATGTCGGGATCGGCGGTGATCGTTCTGTGGGTGGCAACAGTCGTTTCGCTCGTGACGTGCTGATCCACAAGCCCACCGCCATGACCGTGGATTTTGGGATGAATGACGGCGGCTATCGACCTTTCGAAGAAGGCACGTTCAAGCCGTACATGGATGGCCTGCAGGGGATGGCCAATCAGGCCAAAGCGGCCAATATTCGCACCGCCTGGTGTACACCGCAGCCCTTGGACAATGGCGATCAGGGTCCGACAGCACTGACCGGCTACAACCAAACGCTCGAAAAGTTTTCTGCGGGTGTAAGCAAGGTTGCCGAAACGAATGGCGGTCTGTTTGTCGACCAGTTCCATCCTTACCTGACAGTGCTCGACGCCGCGCGAGCCAAGGGACCCAAATACGAGCGTATTACAGCCGGCGATGCCGTGCACCCTGGTCCTCCTGGCCAGGCGTTGATGGCGGCCTCGATTCTAAAGGGACTCAGTTTCCCGGCCCTCGTTTCGTCTGTGGAAATTGATGCGACCGGCAAGGTGACAAATGCACAGAACTGTGTGGTCGAGAATGCCGTCGCAAAGGATCGCGGCGTCAGCTTCTCGCGACTCGATCATGCGCTGCCATTCTTCCCGGCCGATGCCGGCGGCATTCTGGTTTCAACTCCGATCCTCGAAGACTTGAACCAGTATTCGCTCAAAGTGACGGGACTTCAGGCCGGCAAGTATGAGGTGCGCATCGGTGGCAAGAAAGTCGCCGACTACACCGCAGAGCAACTCTCGGCGGGCGTTAACCTGGCTTCAGCAGCCTTGGCGAACGGTCCCATCGCCGATCAGATTCGTTTGGTTCGGGCGGCGATCGAAAGCAAGAACAAGTATCACCACGATCAAATCTTCCGCGGCATCGTATTGAATGTTCCGGAATGGATTTACAGCGCTTTCCCGCGGGAGGAAGTCGAAACCAAAAAGCAGGCCGTGATCAACGACCGGTTGACGAAGCTCAAGACGTTCGATGAAGAAGTGGTTAAGGCCCTGGTCATGAAGGCCAACACGTTTGAAGTTGTCCCGGCCAATTAATCGGGCGACGGCGTCTCTTGCGACATTCGGCACAGTGCCAGAAGGTCATTCGATCTTCTGGCACTGTTTTTTGCACGCGGCCTGATCGACCACAACCAAGTCTACTCAGGCTTTGATTGGCAGTGACAACTCGAACCAGACACCGGTTGGGTCGTTATCGCGGCAATTGAGTGATCCACCCAGATCCTCGGCCAGTGTCTTTGAGAGGGCCAAGCCGAGGCCCACACCGGGTGCCGATTCGGCCGCTTCGGATGACGATTTCTGAAAAGGGCGGAACAATGTTCGACGAGCCGTCGCCGACAGGCCGGGACCAAAATCTGACACTCGAAACCGAATCGTATCGGCCGTCGAAGCCATATCACAGATGATTCGGCGATCGGTGGCAGTACTGGCGTATTTGCTACAGTTGTCGACCAGATTGAACAGGATCTGTTCGACCGCGATCGGATTTGTCGTCAATGATTTGGCAGGCGATTCCGCATCCCACCGCGTCTCGACTGACATTCCAACTGCCGCTGCGCGTTGTTCCAGACGGCTGCGAAAGCGGTTGAACAGATCTTCAACCGTCAACGTTTCGTGCCGCGCCGTCGGACGACCGTGTTCTAGTCGTGCATATGCCAGCACATTTTCCACCAGATGCGTCAGACGATTGGCCTCGCGATGCAGTGTCTCGTAATAGGACTGCTGCTGTGTCGCATCGGTGATCATTCCGGCCGACAACATTTCGCTGTACAGCCGAAACGTCGTCAGCGGCGTCCGCAATTCATGCGTCACCGCCGAGACAAATGCCGCCCGACGTTCACTCAATTCGAGTGTCTTATGGATCAACCAGCCAGTCGATAGCGCGGCCGTCAGCAGCATGGTCCAGGCGACCACCAGCGGCAATGACCAGATCGTCGATTTGATTGTCCCGACGGGTTCGAGACGGACTGGCAATGATGCCATTTGCCACTGCGAAACAGCAGACATGGATGAGGACTCGGCCGGGACTAACCGAATGCGACCTGACACGTCCTGTAACTGCGCTTTCAACAACATCTCCCATTCAGGCCAGTTCAGCCAGCAGCATTCGATTCGGGATGCAGCTCCACGGCCGTTCAAGACACGTCGCGCCAGAACCAGATCGTTACCGACCCAGACGGCATGCGATGGGACCACATGTGGACTTCGGGCAGATGGTGCCGGCGCCACCTGTTGAGGCACGCCGTTCGCCATTTGAGATAACTGCTGAACAAATTGGTTACGGTCCTGTTGCGCGATTGAATTCTTTACCGGAGACTGTGAAGGAGATGAGTTCTTCATTGGAGCCTGTGGTGGTGACAGGTTCTTTGCCACGAGCGGTTCGGGCAAATCTGGACCGGTACCGCTCGGCCAAACAATCAGTTCATTCAATGCCAGATTATTTGTATCAGCAGGATTATGGGGTGCCGTCGAACTCCACAACGGCGGCGATGCGTCCAGTCGATTCGCCCAATCCACTCGGGCAAACACAGAATTCGTCGGCAGTGGCACAACACTGGCCGATTGTCCGTCGGACCGAAATGTCCAGTTCCCTCCGGCATCACCCGTGACATAACCCTTGATCAGATTCGGAGCGAGCAGCGGTGCGTTGCGGAAAGGCTGTGAAAACGACGGCCGGGTCATCTCAATCGCCAACAGTGGTGCGACCAGCGAATCCATCCTCCACAAGGCATTGCGAACCTCGCTATCGAACCGAGCCTGTTCGCGCGCCTGGTCCGAGCGCCAGGCGGCGACAGTCAGCCAACTGACGGCGGCCGTGGCGAGCAGCAGACAGACAGCGAACGTAATCCAGACCGACCGCGACCGTTTCATGATCTCACAACAATAAGACTGCCATTGCCGTAGTTCACTGTAATTCTTTCGACATTGGGGGGAATGCTGTCAATCATTTGCTGCCGCCAGAAACTGATATCCGCGCCCCCAGATTGTTTTCAGGATTCGCGGGTTCGCCGCGTCGTCTCTCAGTTTTTCGCGCAGCCGAGTGATCTGCATGTCGACTGTGCGAGTATTCAAGCCTTTCGGATTCAGACCCCACACGCCTGCCAATAACTGCTCTCGAGTGACTATCTGACCCGCACGCGACGCCAGAAACGCTAACACCTCAACCTCTTTCTCAGAGAGATCAAGAGGTTGTCCATCCATCAGGACAACCAGCAAGTTGTCGAGGTCAATGACACCGCCTTCGAAGGCGATTGAGCGCGACGGACGCGAGGGTATGCGGCGCAGGACAGCAGCCACGCGAGCCAAAAGCTCGCGCATACTGAACGGCTTGACGACATAGTCATCCGCACCGCGTTGCAATCCCTCGACACGTTGATTCTCGGCGCCGCAAGCCGTCAGAACGATGATCGGCAACTCGGGCCGTGCCGCTTCCAGGGCGGTCAGGATGTCCCAGCCTGATCCACCCGGCAGCACCATATCGAGCAGCAGCAGATCAAAGGTTTGTTCCAGCGCCGCTTGCAGTCCCTGGTCGGCGCGGCCGGCTTCGGTAGGATCGTAACCGGCCGCGCGTAAGGCATCGACAACGCCGCGTCGGATCGCGGCATCGTCTTCAATCACCAGTATTCGGCTTGATGGCATCGATTCGTCCGTCTTTGGTGATTGCCGAGAATTGGTCAGGTCGTGACAGCCCGTACCACGGATCGTGGATTGGCGTTAAGAACAGTTCTGCGTAGACATGCTGTATGAACATTTCCCGATCGAATGGAGCACCCACCTCACTCATCCAGCGATGAAACCTGGCATGCAGATGATACTTGTTTCGGACGGTGTCTTCGCTAATCGAACGGCCAATATTTCGAGTGAGCCGCAGTAGGGGAGATTCAGATATCGATTTCGCCATGGTACGCAGGTTGGCCAATTCCGCTGGGACTTTCGCCTCAACCGCGGCGGCGGCTTGCGCTCGCGGAATGGATTCGGCGACGTACTGAGCTGCCAGTGCCGACCAGATCGCCGTGTCGAGGTCAGTCCCGAGCGCGGCGGGCGCAGCGAGCTGGGCTTTCGTGCTGTCGTCTCTCAGGTTTTGCTCAAGCGCAACCAGCCGCTGTGCATGATAAGCCTGTCGTTGACTGCAGTAGTCGCTGGCGTTCATGTTCGCCATTGCCACGGCGACTGGACCACTGGCGTTCAGTTCACGCACAAACTCTCCGGCGCCAAATAGTCCCGGCAGAATATCAACCGTCCTCCCGTAGGAATCCAGGATCAAATGAGCGCTATTGCCTGTGATTGTGCGCTGAATCTTACGGCCATCACCGAAATCGATCGTGATGATTGGCACTGATCGGACAGGCTGCCAATGGAGCACAAACTTCGAGGCCAACAAATCACGCACTTCCTGTTGCGGATACAGCGTCGTCCGGAAGAATCGACTGTTCGCACAGCTCAGTTCATCGGTCAGATTCCCCAACAGGCGCAATGACAGAATCGGCTTTTGTTCACGGCGAGCGACCTGAATCGCCTGTTCCAGATCGGTGTGCCAGTATAAGCCGCTGAATTGAGCGTCTCGCTGTTGAGCGACCGTGTCGAGAACCGTTGACCAGCGTGGCGATTTACGCAGTTCGTTGTGAGCCATCAAATAAGAAACGGCTTCGGGACCAATCGCGCGCAGTTCCTGGACAGCTCTCGTGCTGACGGGTGACTCATCCTGCAAGGCGACGTCAACGATCGAAGGCAGCGAAGTCACTTCGGTTGAACGACTGGATCGTGCTCCCACCACGATGAAACAGGCCAGACTCAGAATTCCGATCGACCATTTCCATCCTCGCCCCTGCAATCTGTTCATTATGTTCTCCTCAAACAGACACATTGAGACCGTTCGCAAGCGCCCGACGCGCTGATTTCTTCGGTCTCATCCTATGAGGAAAATGAGGTTTCAGGTGTAACGAAGATGTAACAACAGGCTTGGCCGCTGAGTGTTGATTGGCGGGGAAAGTCCAGTGAGTGCAACGATCGTGATTCGTTCCGGCACAGCGGTGGCAGCCGGTCACAATCCGTCAGAATTGCCAGGCGCGTTGAGTGCCCGCCAGACTGCCATCATTGAACCAGCTTTGCCCTGGATCGACGGAGTTCGGTTCGCAACATGACGAAAGCCATTCCAACCACAAACAGCAGGAAGCTGAAAAACCAGACGTGATAGCCGAATTCCAGGACAATCACGCGTTTCCAGAACAAGCCTTTTGGACTATAGCCATGTTGCGACTGCCAGAGCAGAGGTTCGGCAGCGAACAGCAATCCGACGATGCCGGCCAGTAATCCCAACGCGCGCTGGCGAAACACAACCAATGACCAGCCGACCCAGAGGATCGGATTGGCAAACCAGATCGTATATCCTTGCCTCAATGCCGCTTGAAAGGCCTCCAGCCCATTCATCAGCGTGCCGCGCAGTTTCGTTTCCGGGGTGTCGATGTCAACATAACCTGCCGGTAAGAACATCGACATCAGATAACAGCCGATACTGCTGCACAGAATCAGCCAGCACATGCGGTGGGGTTGACCCCACGTCAGGATCGATCGCCTTGCTTCCAGTTGACGTCGTCGAATTTCGCTCGGGGGCGATGCCATAACATTGTCTGTTGATGATTGAACCACCGATTCAACATTCGTTTTGAACTCGTCCGCCGCCTGGTATCGCAGTTCTGGATCTTTTTCGAGCGCTCGCAGAACCACTTCGTCAAGACGGCGATCGAGAGATGTCTTTTGCGATGGCAGTGGGAACCGGCCGATGGGAAGTTCGCCGGTCAACAGTTCGTAGAACACAACTCCCAGGGAATAGATGTCCGCTCGATGATCGACGCCGTGTGTGCCTTCGAGTTGTTCAGGGGCCATGTACTTCGGCGTTCCCAGCACCTGATTTGTGTGTGTCAACGCGAAGTCGTCCGGCGCCTGATCGAGAATCTTGGCCAGACCGAAATCGGCAATTTTTAAGTGGCCACGCTTGTCGATCAGGATGTTTTCCGGCTTGATGTCACGGTGAACGACACCTTCCTCGTGGGCGAACTGCAAGGCTTCACAGATTTTCGGGACAATCGACAATGCATCTTGTGCAGTCAGAGTGCCCGCCTTGATGGCCTGACGCAGGTTGAGTCCGTCGACGTATTCCATCATCAGAAAGTACATCGATCCGGTCTGGCCAAAATCAAAGACGCTGACAATGCCGGGATGATGCAACCGTGCCAAGGCCTTCGCTTCACGCTGAAACCGTTCGGTAAAGGTCGAGTCGGACTCGATGTGGTTCGACAGAATCTTGATTGCCACAAGACGATCGAGATTGGGCTGTCGAGCTTTATAGACCGCCCCCATTCCTCCTTTGCCGATCAGTTCAATGATTTCCAATTGGGGGAACTGGACGGCCAACTCTTCGGGCAAGGTCGGCGTCAATGACTTCGCTCCCGCGGAAGGTTTGACCTTGGCCTCAGGTACCGAGCGCTCGCTCGATTGTTGGACGAACGGCTGCGACTCCGGTATGGCGGAAGCCACATGGCTTTCAAAACCTGCCTTCATTAAGCATTTCGGACACAGTCCGGCAGGCGAACCGACGGGGATTTCGCTTTGGCAACTGGTACACCGAGCAGTGTTGGACACGATGGTTCTCCGCGGAACAGAGTCTGATCACACTGCTCTAAAAGAAAATCGCAGCGACGTGACGGAAAATTTTGCAAAATTGTCGAAATCGAGGATGACCTACCCCAGTGCGTCGAAAAGTCGACGAATTTCATCATCAATTTCACCAGGATCGTCAACGGTCTGTGCCACACACTGTCGCAGCAACTCGCGATAGCGCTTGCGCAAGCGATGCGCCGCCTGCCGTGCGGCATCTTCTGACAGGCTGAGTTGCGACGCGATTTCGGCGTAGTTGAAACTCGAGTGGCCGGCCGTCAGGACAGGCTTCAGTTGCTCAAACTGTTCTGCTTTTCCTCCGGCCGCGTACTCGTCCTGAAGTTGATCGACAGCCTGATCGAGCAATGTCAGTGCCCACTGGCGTTCGAACAGTCTTTCTGCAGTGAGATTGTGACTGGGTTCCAAGTGAACTTTCGAATCCGCTGATTCAAAGTCGAGCGACCAATGCAGGCGATGGCCACCGCGTTTAATCGAACGATCCCGGTTCCATTCGTTCCGCAGAAAGTTGTTGCATGACGCGAGTAGAAAACTGCGAAAGCGTCCGCGATCGGCGTCGGCCTTGTCAACCAGATTGGACTCCAGCAGATAGACGAAGAAACCCTGGGTCAAATCCTGGGCCTGATTGATGTCGGCCACGCGCCGGCGCAGGTAGGCATACAAGGGAATCCAGTACCGCTCGCACAGCATTGCAATCGCTTGGAGACGCACATCATCTGCCGCGCCCTGAGCGCGGAGGACGACGCTCCACTGTGTCGTGTCGAAACCGTGGTCCGGATGTGACGAGTCGTTCCCTGGGGTGACCATGGATCGATCATAGCACACGACAGAATGTCGCGGATTGCGCGACCGCGTCGTGCCCAAATGGCTGTTGAATGAACGGTCGGGTATTCTGAGCAGACTGCCCCACCCAAACACCTCCATGGAATCTCGAAACGCTGTTGAAAGCCGATGTCAAATCAGATCCGTCGACGTCGTTGGTATCAACTGCTGACACAACCAGGCTCACACTGGATCGTGGTGGCGCTGGCGTTGTACGTCGCAGCCTGCCTGTTGCCGGCATATCAGCTTGGATCGTATGGCGTGATGCGCGGCTGGGAGTGCCTGATGGTTTGGCCGATTCCGTGGTGGTGGGCCAATCCATCGATCTTGTTGGCAATCATTCTGCTTCGCTTTCATCTCTCGCGTACTGCAACAGGATTCGGTGTCATCGCCGTTGGCCTGGCAATGCATTGCGAATTGTCTTCGTTATACGAAGATGGGAACGTACCAATCGGTTGCATCCTGTGGGTGAGCAGCCTGCAGATCATCACCATCAATTCCCTCTGGCAGGCGTGGCTCGATCGAAAAGAGCGGCTGGAATGTCTATCCTTGGCGGCCTCACAAGATCCACCTGCGTCGTCGTCGATTCCTTGAAATACGCCTGGAAGAAAGCTGTCGCGAATGTCGATTGCCACTGCGGCTCCGTTACTCGACTGTCGTCAGATTGGCGTTCGATTTGGTGGCGTCGTCGCGCTGACTGATGTCGACTTCACACTGACCCCAGGCGAAGTCCATGGCTTGGTTGGTTGCAACGGCGCTGGCAAAAGCACGCTGATGAAGGTTCTGGCGGGTGTCGTGCCGGAATACTCCGGAAAGATCCTGCTGGACGGTGAGCCGATTCGACTTGATTCCCCTCGGCAGGCGTTATCGCATGGGATTGCGATGGTCTATCAGGAATTGTCGGGAATCCAGCAGCTTTCTGTCGCCGAAAATCTATTTCTGGGACGGCAATTGATTACGCCGTGGGGTCAGGTCAATTGGCGCGAGATGACTCGACAAGCCACCGAGTCGCTGGCGGAACTCGACATTCATATCGATGTCCGCCGCAAGCTGCGTGATTATCCACTCGTCATTCGTCAGATGGTCGAAATCGCTCGGGGTTTGCATAGCGGTGCGCGAATCCTGATCCTCGACGAACCCACCAGTTCGCTCAGTCTGCCCGAAGCGAAACGACTGTTTCAGTTGATCAAGCACCTGCAGACGCGCGACGTGGCGATGGTCTTCATCAGCCACTTTCTGGAAGACGTGCTCGAGATCTGCGATCGCGTGACGATCTTGAAGGACGGCCGCAAGTTGGAAACGCGTCACGCGTCTGAACTGGATCGTGCCACCATCATTCGTCAGATGGTGGGTAGTGCCACCGACGCCACATCCGAGGAATGTGTCGAAGCAACGCTGCCACCCGCGGCCCAAGGTGAACCAAGATTGCAGGTACGGACGCTGACACGCGCCGGGCAATTCGACGCGATCTCGCTCGAGGTAATGCCGGGAGAATGCCTGGGGCTGTATGGCTTCGTCGGCGCTGGCCATCAGGAACTGGTGCATGCCATCAGCGGGGCACTTCCCCCCGAACAGGGCCAGATCGTGCTCGATGGTAAGGCGGTGCGAGCGGGCGATGTTCCGCGTGCCGTTCAGAACGGAATTGTGCTGGTCGCGGCAGATCGAGCGCAGACGTTGGCTCGACAGGCACCGATTGCTCACAACATGACTCTGGCTCATCTGAAACGAAACCTGGGATCGTTGATCTTTCGTCGTCGGGAGTATCAGGTCTGCCAACCGATGCTGGAACGAGTCGGTTGCCGTCCACCGAACCCGGCATTACGTGCGGGGGCTCTGTCGGGCGGAAATCAGCAAAAGGTAGTGCTCGCGAAATGGCTGCTGGGTCCGATTCGCGTGCTGCTGCTGGAAGAGCCGACGCGCGGCATGGATGTGCATGCGAAGACCGAAATCATGGAACTGGTGGCCGAGCAAAAACGGCAAGGGGTCGCGGTGATTCTGGCGTCGACCGAACCCGAGTTGGTGTTGGCTCATGCCGACCGTATTGCGACATTCGCGCGAGGAACAATTACGCGCGTGTTTGCGGGTGAGACTGTCACCAAACAGGATCTGATGCGCTGCGCTGAAGTTTAAGACGAGTTGTCGACCCGTCTATAACCTCGAAACGCAACTGGATAATTCCGCGGAATGATGGATCCGGCAGTTCGTGCAGGTGGTGACTCGAATGGCATCTCAACATGTGCCAAAGAGCACTGGTTGTCCGAAGACGGTAAACCAGTGGCACACCAGAATTCAAGAAACGTTGGCGATGAGTGGCATGAAGATCATTGAACATCCCTCGATCCGCGGTGCGTTTCAGTTGCATGCGAAACAATGGTTGCCCAAGCCTCTGTCGGAGGTCTACGCCTTTTTCGCAGATGCCCATCGGCTGCAGGATCTGACGCCACCGTTTTTGAACTTTCACGTCGTGACACCAGCTCCGATTGCGATGTTTCCCGGCGCGAAGATTGACTATCGACTTCGTCTGCGCGGAATTCCGGTGCGCTGGCGCAGCGAGATCAGTGAATGGGATCCGCCGTATCGATTTGTCGATCGGCAGTTGATCGGTCCCTACCGATTCTGGCACCACTTGCACACGTTTGAAGAACAAAACGGCGGCACGCTAGTCCGCGATACGGTCGATTATGGTGTGCCCGGCGGTCGGTTCGTTCACTGGCTGATTGTGCGTCGTGATCTGGAGAAGATCTTTCAGTACCGACGAGAGCGTCTGGAGGAACACTTCGGCACAGCTGGTGATCAGACACAACTGAGTCAGCTCACCGACGAGCGCGCGTCGCAGCAGGCTCAGTAGCGGTATTCAAATCCCATGCCCTGCGAACTGGTGAGCGGATCAACCAGCGGTACCAGTTTCCACTGAGCTTGCGGATTGTACTGCCTCGCGGCGAACGTCTTGCCAATGGCATAACCCAAAGCGGCACCGAAGAAGACGTCTGACACTGTGTGCCGGTGCTGATCGACTTCGCCCCAACTGATCAGACCTGCTGCCAGGTACGCGGGGACGCCGACCTTCCAGCCGTACTTCGTGTCGGCAACGGCGGCCATGGCGAAACTGGTGGCCGATTGCTCCGAAGGAAATCCACTGTCGGTCATGCTATTAAAGATGCCGCCGCCTTCGGTGTGAGTTCGAGTCGCATATTGCAGGGCGACACTGGTCAGAAAGCTGAACTTGTAACTGGTAAACATCGTCAGCGTCAGTTCGTGCAGTTCTTCGTCCTGTTTCCAGAGACTTGTGGTGTACATCCCGGCCAACAATGAAACCTGATATGGAATCGCTTCACCGGCATCGGCCAGGGCGTCCGAAAAGTTGTTCCAGCGAGGTCCATGTTCGTCAGTGTCATGGGCAACGCGCGGATCGACGTTGTTCCGCAGGACCAGTGAGCCGGCGGCGGCAGTGCCCAGGAACGCCGCGTTCTCGACGGTGGCGAGTGCTTCGATATCTTCCAACCAGCGTCCCGGCAGCTTGTGCAGATCGTCTTTGAAGCTGATCTGCTGTGCCATCGCTCGACCGCACTCAGGGCAACGGCGACCGCCACGCGACTGCGGACAGGGACAACCGGGCTCGACAAAAACCGCCTCTGGACACCGGTAAGAGGACTGTGAGGGACATTCGACGATTGATGGAAACTCGCAGCCTGTCGAATGAACGATTGGACCTTCGTTCGGACCGAGACTTTCAAAGACAGGTGCCGAAGCGCTCTGCGGCGAAAAGCTGATGGTTCGGATCACAGAATCGGACTTCGTCACGTTACGGCTAAAAATCGGACGTGTGGCAGCACAACCGCAAAACCAGATCGGCATCAATGCCGCGATCAAACAGACCGACAGAGCGCGGGCGTGACGCCAGCGATCGGACTGCGAACGAGTCGCATCGAGATTGCTATTGGGAATCATGGATTGAAACGAAGATAGAGAAGGCCGCAGAGCGGCATCGGATTTTCGGTGAATCGACGAATCAGGTCAATTCCATCTGTGCGTCGACTTGTGGCGCGGGTGAGGGATGCCGCTAGAATCGTGGCGACGAAGTCACTGATGTTCGATTTCTTTGGGATGTGAAACCTGATGGCCGATTCGACACCGCTTTCGTTACGGGATCTGCAGTCACTGATCAAAAAGATGTACGGGGCCAAAGATGAAGCACGAGGTGTCGACGGCACGTTCATGTGGCTCATGGAAGAAGTGGGTGAACTGGCGGCGGCGTTACGGGAAGGCACACCGGAAGAGCTTGCGTTGGAATTCGCCGACGTGCTGGCCTGGCTGGCCACGATCGCCAATGTGGCCGGTGTCGATCTGGATGCCGCGGTTCGCAAGAAATATGGATCGGGCTGTCCGGGCTGCGGTCAGTTCCTATGCCAGTGTGATATCAGCGAAAAACCTTAGGAAACGCAGATGTTACGAATGATCGAAGCAAATGGTGTCCGCTACCGTGTCGTTGACGCGGGAATTGGTCCCCCGATCCTGTTTGTGCATGGCTTTCCGCTGGATCACACGATGTGGTCAGCTCAGATCGACGAGTTCTCGAAATCCTACCGCGTTATCGCACCGGATTTGCGAGGTTTTGGTGAATCCGATGGCGCGCTGTACGCCGTTTCAATGGAGCAGTTTGCTGACGATCTTGTCGATCTGCTCGAAGCACTCAGCGTTGAACGGCCGATCACTTTCTGTGGCCTGTCGATGGGAGGATATGTTGGCTGGCAGTTTGCGCGAAAGCATCCCAACTGGCTTAGCAAGCTGATTCAATGTGACACGCGGTCTGCGGCCGATTCGCCAGAGGCTGCCGCCAATCGATTGAAGATGGCCGACATCGTACTCAGGGACGGGCCGGAACCGATGGCGTGGGCGATGATGCCCAAATTGTTCGCCCCCGATGCATCGAAACGCGATCCCCAAATGACAGAACGTGTCCGCAAAATGGTGATGGACACGAATCCAATTACGATCGCAGCCGCGAGTCGTGGCATGGCGATCCGGCCAGATGTCACGGCCGATCTGCCCAATCTGCGAGTTCGGACGCTGGTAATTGTGGGCGAACACGATGCGATCTCGCCCCTCACCGAAATGCAATCGATTGCTGAAGCAATGCCGCATTCCCAATTTGTGGTCATTCGCGGGGCAGGACATATGTCACCGATGGAAGACCCCGCTGCCTTCAATGCCGCAGTCGCCGAATTTTTGAAACGCGATTGAGCGATCCTTTCGACGACTTCGCATCTGTGTCGGACGATGCGTTGCCCCAGGGTCAATCCCTCGGGGCCATCGCTGAAAACAAGGTCAGCGGTTTCTTTCTGGCGGTTCAGCGGAATATACTTCTGTGTCGCCCTGACTTTCCGAAAAACCAATTCTCGGACGAGGTCGACCCCGACTCGGGGACAGTGTTGCCAAACGGCGATAGGAGTTCTGGTTGTGCTTGTGCAGATGGAATTGGCTCGAATCATCATCAGTGAAATCAACGACCAGCAAGTGATCTACCTGCGCGAGGTCGAGGGTGACCGTGAATTCCCGATCTTGATCGGCCTGTTCGAAGCCACCAGCATCGATCGATGTGTTCAGGGCGAAGAACCGCCCAGGCCGCTGACGCACGACCTGCTCAAAAACACCATCGAGGCATTAGGCGGGGAACTGCAAGACGTCCTCATCCACAAGCTCGAAGAGCACACCTATTTCGCATCGATCCGCATCCGTCGCGACGGTGAGTTAATCGAAGTCGACAGCCGTCCCAGTGACGCCGTGGCACTCGCCGTCCACTACGATCCACACCTACCCATCTACGTAGCCGACGAAGTTCTCGACGAAGCCGCAACTTGATCGGCGACGCCCAAGCGTGAAAAGTGCGCCTTGCTTCGCCCAATCGGACAAATCCGCTGCTCGCCAACAAACCGAATGGCTTCAAGCGGCGAAACGCCGCCCGAACAGACTCGCGCCACATCCCCATTTCCAACGCGCCAGCGACACAACTCTCCGAATCCCACCATGCGACGCGCATCCAGCTCTGCCGCGGCCGGCAGATTTTGGGAGTTTTTCCGACACTTGTTGCGTCTATTCGTATATTAACTTTGACTGATCGCTACCGGTTCGTTGATCGAACGATTTTGACAGCTTTTCCGAATCGTCAGACTCGACATAAACCTCCCCATCTGCTGAACTTACTCTATCAACGGGAACCTCCCGGATTTGCAGTGCTGCTTCGTGACTCGCGGCGCTTTCAGATTCAAGGATCGGCCTATGCAAACAACTTTATCTAAAAGACTTATGGCGATCGCTTTCGCCGCAATCGCGTTCGGCTCACCGGCGTGGGCTCAGAATGCCGGAAATGGGGTTGCGGAGAAGGAAAAGCCGCCCGAACGGCTGATTTATATGCCGTTCAAAAGCTTGAAGGCCGTGTTCGAAAAGCCGGACGGGTCGGTACTTGTGCCATATGCCGACTATATCAAACTATGGGAGAAGGCGTTTGGTGACGGCCTGCGTAAGCCCGACCAGCCTCCCGTCGGTGGGGTGATCACGTCAGCCAACTACTCGGCCAAGGTCGAAAAAGATGTCGCTCAAATCTCGGCGACGCTCGTTGTCCAAGTCCTGGACAAAGGTTGGGCGGAAATCCCTGTTAAATTTGGCGAGGCGGCGATCGGGAAACTGACGTCGGATTCGGGCAAGGTCTTGCTGCGAGGGACCGGTAATGGAACCTACAGCCTACTGGTGCCGACCGCGGGCGAACACAAAGTGCAACTGGAACTGACCGCGCGCGTGCGGACGGCTCCGGAAGGCAAAAGCCTGGACATGGACGTGCCGTCGGTTGGTATCACCAATTTCGAACTGACCGTGCCCGAAGGTGATCAAACGATCGAACTGAAGCCGAAGCTGGTCACGCAGCCGGTCGAAGTCGCGATGAAAGAATCGAAGATTAAGGCCAGTTTGGGCGCAACTGAAAAGGTCTCGGTCCGCTGGCATCCACGAGTCGGCACGAAGCCGGATATGGAACTGCTGGCCAGTGTGACCAATCAGACCGTGGTCACCGTGGAAGATGGATTGATCCACGCCGACGCCTGGTTGACCTATGAGATCCTGCGCGGGCAATTGGAAAAGGTGAAGCTGGTGGTCCCCAAGGGGCATCGCATTCTGGACATCACGTCCGATGCCAAGGTGAAGGAATGGAAGGCAACCGAAGAAGATAATCGTCAGGTCGTCGATGTTGAAATGCTGGGTCGAGCCGATGGCAAAGTCACACTGGAAGTCCACACCGAACGAGCCGCACCGACGGACGCATTCGACGTCGGTGGACTTGATGGAGCTACGGCGTACGGCATTCATGCGATGGACGTGATTCGCGAGAGCGGCACGATCAGCATCAAGTCGGGCAGCGATTTGACTCTGACCGTCGAAGAACAGCGTGGTCTGCTACGCGTCGATGAGGGCGAGATTGATGCCAAACTGAAACGCCCGGGGGCATTGTACTACAAGTACTACAGCCCCGCGTTCCGATTGAGGTTGCTGGCGAAACCAGTCGAGCCACGATTGATCGTCGATCATCAGACGCAACTGATCTTCCGTGATGATCAGTTGCGTTTGCGTTCCGTGGTGAATGCAACCATCGATCGAGCGGGTGTCTTCGAATTGAAGTTCGCGATCCCCGAAAATGTGACGATCGAAAATGTCGTCTGCGATCGGATGAAACAGTTCGACGTTTCACCAGACAAGAAACTGTTGACCGTCAGTCTGCGGGAAAAGACGCAGGGCACCATCGCGTTAACGATGACCGGGATGCGGCCATTGGACCCGACGGCAGAGAAAACTGATCAGACCTTGCCCGTCCTGGAACCACAGAATGCGGAACTGGAAAACGGCAAGATTCAGGTGTATGCCCCCGAAGCAATCGATGTCATCACGGATGCCGAAAAACTGATCTCGGTACAACCCGACCCGCTGCCTCAGGCCGAAGCCGTCGCGAATGCTCGGCTTGTTTCGTCGTGGGTGTACAACCATCGTCCGCTCGAGATTCCGGTCAAAACCGTACGCAAGCCGACTCGACTGACGGCGATCGTGGCGACTCGAGCCAACGTCAAGCAGGGTCAGGTTCAAGTCACAACGTATCTGGCGTACGCGGTCGAATATGCCGGTATCGACACGTTCCGTTTCTCGGTCCCCGAATCACTGGCCGACAAAGTTCAGATTACTTCGACGGCGGGCGGTTCGGCTCCGGCGATTAAGCAGAAGAGCCGCGCTGCTGCCGCCGTCGAGGGCTGGGTCACCTGGACCGTCGTCATGCAGCGTGATGTGCTGGGAATCCAGCCGTTCGAGATCACCTATGATCTGGTTCCAACGGCCGGCAGCGATGCAAAGAATGAAACATCGGCGGTCGAAGCGATTCGCGTGCTCGATCCATACGATAAGAACGACGGACCGCTGGGGAAGCGTGACATCACGGTGTCGCGCACGATCGGCGAAATGACAGTCCTCAAAGACCGAGCCCTGTCGGTTTCCGCGACACCGAGCGGGGGCGACGTCGAACCGATCGACGTGCGCGAGTTGCAGCATCTGGCGCAAGACGGATTTGTCGCGTTCCGATACTACAAACAACCGGTCAAACTCGATCTGGAATCGAGCAAATATGACATTCAGGGTGTGGTCGAGACCGTCGTCAGCAAAGCACTGGTCGAAATGGTCATCGATCGCGCGGGCGTCGCGACAACGCGGTGTCGCTATGTACTGAAGTCGAGTGAACGCCAACGCTTGAAGATTGAATTGCCCGAAAATGTCGAAGTGCTGGGCGTGCTGGTTGATCGCAAGCAGACCGCACTCGAGAAGGCCGATCAGCCTGGCAAGAAGATGTGGTCAGCGTACTTCGTCAGTGTCGCACGCACGAAATCTTCGGACGAAACATTCACGCTGTCAGTCTTGTTCCGTCATCCGTTGAATCCGGCACCATTCCAGAATGCCGGCGGATCCCTGGAAGCTCGCCTGCCAATTATTGGTGGCGCAGGCAAGTCGGGTGTGGCCGTACAGCAATTGCAGGTGGCGATCTGGGTACCGCCCGAATACTCGTTAGTCGGCAACCCTTATACGCAATCGGGCGGCCCGCCGAATTTCAGCGTCATGACGAAGACCTCGTTGCGCGATGCGGTCTTAGGAAATAAGAATGCCTCGTACGGCAATCAGAATCTGGATTCCTGGATCGGTCACGACACAGGTGGCATCTTCGAGTTTCCCACCGAAGGAAAACAGTTCCAGTATCTGAACCTGGGTGGCACCGACATCATCAAGGTCCACTGGTGGCATCTGCCGTTCTACACCTGGATCGTCAGCGGAGCGTTTGTTGTCATCGCCCTGGTTCTGCGAAATACGTCGTGGGACAACAAATTGACCGTGATCGTCGTCACCGTGTTCGCTGCCTGTGCGTACAGCCTGAAGGATCACGATCTGGTACTCCACGGTGTTGGAGTTGCCGCCTACGGCTTGATCGCACTGCTGGCCATCTGGTTGATTCACGGATTCCTGATGCTGAAGCCATTGAATGCCTCGACGAGCACATCGACACCTCCGTCGCCTGTGTCGTCGACGCCAGTTGATCCTGGTACCTCTGCTTCCGACGTCGCACCGCCAGCCACGTCTGAATCGGAACCGCCGCCGCCACCAGTGTCCTGATCATCGTCGGCTCGGTCGTCACAACGGCGATCGGCAATGGCTGGTGACGCGAATCAATTCATCCTCCTCGGTTGCGAGGTTTTTATGATCAATCAAAGATTCCAACACACATCACTCGCTGCGCGGCTGGCGATGTTGTTCGTCAGCGCGATCGGCTGGACGATGTTGAGTCCCGGTGCCGCCTGGACGCAGTCGGCCGATCCGGTCACCGATCTGTCACAAGCCCGCCGGGTTTTCATTCCTGTCGAGGACCTGGATGTCGTCATTGAACGCGACAAACAGGGAGTGATTCTGCCTCGCGCGAAGTTTGATGTCTTGCTGACCCAAGCCAAGGCCAATGCGGAAAAGAATGCCGTTCCCAATGGTGTGTCGATCCTGCTGTCGTCCGCCGACTATGCGGCGCGCATTTCCGGTGACCAACTGTTGATTTCGGTCACAGCCGAGATGACCCAGTTTGACGATGACTGGCGTGAATTGCGGTTGGCGATGCAGCGTTTGGCCATCGAACAAGCGCTCCTTGACGATGCGCCGGCTCCAATCGGACGGCATTCGGATGGATCCGTTTCGGTGTTCAGCGACGCGCGCGGCAAGCATACATTGAAACTTCAACTGTCGACCGATCTGACGGCCCAAGGCAGCGATCAAGTGGCAGCGTTCTCGTTGTTGCAGGCACCCAGCGGTTCATTGACGATGTCGATACCGGCTGGCAAACGACTGTTGATCGGCAACTTGCAGTTGGAACGTCCGGCTCCCGTTGAACAGGTGGCCGATTACAAGGTCGCGGTCGGCGGTTCGGGTGGGATTCAACTGCGAATCACCGATCGCGCGGCGGATAATGCCGCTGATGCGCTGACGTTTGCCACCACGGGATACGGTCTGCATGTGGCACCGGGCGAAGTCACGTGGCATGCGTTGACGACGCTGCAGGTATTCGGCAAGCCGGTCGATCGTCTGACGTTCTCGGTTCCCAGCCAATTGGAAATCGCCGATGTTGAAGCGAGCGGTCTGGAATCGTGGGAACTGACTGATGATCCCGATGAAGCCCAGCGCACCGTCATTTCCCTGACGTTTGGCCAGGCGTTCGAGGGATCGCGCAAGATCTCGTTCAAAGGGGTGATGGCAATCGACACGGGCAAGCCGTGGGCCGTACCCCCGCTGCGCATCTCCAGCGTCACGTCGCACATTGGCCAGGTGATGATCCAATATCCGGCCGGAGTGCGTTTGCGAGTCGAAGAGACTGCCGGGGTTCGTCGAGCCACTCATGAACAAAAGCCGACGACCGATATGCCCGACGATCTGTCGAAGCTGAATGCATCGGAATACCTGCGATTCGACGTCTGGCAAGCCGACTTCACGTTGCGCCTGACAACTCAGCCGAAAGAACGTGAAGTTCAAGCCGCTGTCGCCGCGGTGCTCGACGTGAACGCGACCGGGTTGGAACTGCAGGCCGCGCTGACAGTGGAAACACACTTTGCTCCGCTGTTTGAATTGGATGTTCGCCTCGCGGCGGACTGGCAGGTGTTGACGATCACCAAAGACAATCAGCCGCTGAAGTGGCAGATGGTTCACCTCGAGGAACCCGGTGTCAATCAGTTACGGATTCTGCTCGAACCGGCGCTGGCCATGGACGCCAGTGGCGAACTGCGGTTATCGCTGCGGCGCGATGTCGAAGGCTGGCCGGTCGAGGCCGATCCAATCGTCGTAGATTTGCCGGAATTGTTCTTGCCTCAGTCGAACCTGACGGAAGGCGCATTGGTTGTACGCGGCGACGCCGATCTGGATCTGGAACCGCTGGATCTGTCGGGCCTTGATCCACAGCCGCTGAAGGCTGACTTTGAACGTCTGCGGTATCAATCGCAGGACACGCGGTACAAAGGGAAACTCAAGATCACGCGCAAGCCGTCGCGCATCTCGGCTCAGACGGTCACCGTCGGCCGTATCGATCCGCAGACGTTTCATGCGTTCCTGCAATCGATGGTGGAAGTGCAGGGCGGTGGCATCCGTTCGATCAAGGTAGCCTTGCCTGAATCGGCGGGAACGTCGTTGCGATTCGATTGCTCGGCTCCGCGGATTGTCGAACAGAAAGCGGCTGCCGCGCAGAATGGCGAGCGGATTTGGACACTGCAATTCGATCAGCGTTTGCGCGGTCAGGCCTTGATTGTTTGCGACCTCGAATTGCCACGAGGTGAAACCGCCGAGTTTGTCGTGCCTCAGTGGCGATTCGTCGACGCCGAACGACAGAACGGCTTTCTGGCAATCGAAGCGAGTGGCGAACAACGATTGACGATCGCTGCAACGGCAGCCGATGGAACGGCGTTGCCCGACGTCGATCCGCTCGATCTGCCCACGATCTATTACACACCCAAGGAAAGACTGGTCGCTGTCTACCGGGCCGCAGCCCCAGGAGCCGTGCTGAAGTTGACCGAACAAAAGTTCGACAAACTGCCGATCCCGACGGCGATCTGCCCTACACTACAAGTGTCATCGATCCTGGGCCGCACGGGCGAACTGCAGCATCGAGCTCTGTTCCAGTTGCATGTTGTCGGCGTGCAGGGATTGCATGTGACATTCCCGAAAGATTCGACGTTGTGGGCCACGCTGGTTGACGGCCGGCCCGTGGAAGTGCGGCGCAGTGGCGACGTCTATCTGGTGCCATTGATGAGCGATGTGGCGTTTGACCAATTGGGCGGCGCGCGACGGCTGGAATTGTACTATCGGACCGAAGTCGCCGCGGTCTCGCAGTACGGCACACTGCTGCAGGAGCCACCGACTCTGACGGTTGAGTCAGGACAACGAACGGCGTTGCCGGTCGAAGTACTGGAACAGAAATGGGATTTGCATTACCCCGCCGAAACACGGCTGATCGACAGCCATAGCCCGCTCGAACCGGAACAACCGCTTGATCAGACCAGCCTGCTGGGCGGCTGGAATTCGAATTACCAGCCCCCCAATCTGGTTGATCTGGGATGGGAGTTGTTAGTCGTCGTGGCGGCGTTTGGAACTGCCGCGCTACTGTTGATCGGGTTCCGAAAGCAGCGTCTGTTCATGGCTCAACTTGTGGTTGTGGTCCTGATCGGAGGACTGTTGTTTGCTTTGATGCTTCCCAGCGTACAGCACTCCCGAGAAATGGCCCGTCGATCTCAATCGACCAACAACCTGAAGCAGCAGGGCCTGGCAATGCATAACTACGACTCCGAGATGCAAGCGGACGAGAAAAAGCCAATTGTCGGACTTGCAGCCCCGTCGGCTCGAACCCCCATGGCGCCGATGGATGAACTAGCCGCGATGAACGACGTCGAGACAGGCAAAGAACAACCTCCCAAACCTGACTTTGCAGCTCCCGCTTCCAAAGACGGACCCTCTGGCGAAACTCTTAACGGGAAAGCGGGCGACAAACAAAAACGCGCCCTCCCGCCAGAGATCGCACAGCAACCGGCACAACAGCCCATACGTCCAGGGTTCCCGGCGCCAGACGATGCACGAGCACGCGGTGACGTTAACGGGGATATCGATACGGATGGAGACGGTATCTCTGACGGGACTCGCCGCCAATCAACTCGGCAAGGTCTGCTGTCTTTGGCCATCGATCTTGTTCCACCAGCGGGCAGCCACAGAAAGACCTTTCACTATGTCGGGGCCGATACCACATCCACCGGCATCGCCCTGGATGTCGATTACGTCGACAGCCAATCGGGAGCGACGACACGCATTTTCGTGATGTCACTGGTCGTCTTGGTGGGTTGGTTCCTGCGACATCGCTGCAAGACCACTAAAGCCGCGCTCGCGACGATCGGAATTCTGATTCCGCTTGCACTATTGCCGCTGGTATCGAGTGGCTGGCAGGTCGTATTGGACGGCGTCTTCTTGGGCTCGCTGATTGTTTGCGGGCTGTGGGGGATCCTGTGCTGTCTCTCGTGTGCCGGTCGTTGTGCGCTGGTGCCGGCTCCCTCCAAAGCGGTGATGTTGTTGATCGCTGGAACGCTGCTAACGTTCACCAATTCGGCTTTTGCCGGCGACGAGAAACCCGCTAGCGGGCCGAAGCCCGCAACAACGCTGATCGTTCCGTTTGATGCAGGAACAGAACCGCTCGCCTCGGAACGAGTGTTCCTGTCTCACGAGCAGTTTTTGGCTCTCTACAAGCTGGCGAACCCCGAAAAGGTGTCAAAGCAGCCAGCACCTCAATCGGGTGGGATTTTCGAAGCGCTGTACGCGGCCAAGGTTGTTCCGAATGCTCAGCATCCCGACGACTCGGTCGCTCAGGTGACGGCGCGGTACGGCATCAAGAGCTTTGTCGATGGACAATTGATTGTTGAATTGCCCATTGGCCAGGTCTCAGCACGCGAGGCCAAACTGGACGGTCAAACCGCTGCTTTGATCGCGCAGCCCGGTTGCTTCAAAGTGGCGATCCCCAAGCCCGGACTGCACGTGATCGATTTCATTTTCGAAGTTCCGGCCCGGTTATCGGGAACGACCGGTTCATTCACGCTGCCGCTGACTGCTGTCCCGGCGGGAAAGCTGACATTCGAACTGCCGGCCAAAGATCTGACGATCCGAGTCAATGGATCGACGACGGTCTATCGCCGAGTCACCGATGGCGATGCTCAATCGCTCGAGTTGCCTATCGACAAGGGCGGCGATGTCGCGATCGCCTGGCAACCGCAACAAGCCCGTGGTGCGGCCGCTGCTGTCGTGCATGTCGATTCGGCCGAAGCGATCACATTTACCGATGCCGGTGCCGCGGTCAGCAATGGTTTTGCCTTCCAATTGCGGCAGGGCAGCCTGGCCGACACATCTTTTACGTTGCCCGATAACTTGCGGCTCCAATCGGTCAAAGGGCCTGACGTCGGTGGATGGGAACTGCTAGGTGAGGGTGCCGCCAGAAAATTGCGTGTCATCTTCCGGCGGACAATCACCGACCAAACTCTGGTCACTGTCGAAACGTTCCTCGACGCCAAAATCGGGACGACCTCCGATGTCGTGCCGGTACCGCAGGTAGCACCGCAGGACGTCACCAATGAGATAGGCCTGGTCGCGGTATTCGCGGGTGATCAGTTCTCGGTGCGAGCTGAACAGGTCGAATCACTGACACAGATTGATAGCAACCGATTTGCAACGCCCGTTCGAATTACGCGTCCCAACGTGGCGCCGCAACTCGCCTATCGGTTTGCAAAACGTCCCTTCACACTGAACTTGCGAGTGACCCGGCAGGAATCGCAGGCCCATGTTCAGGCTCAACAGGCCGCCTTCGTGAGCTTGCGAAAACTGCAACTCACCTCGCGGCTGCGCTATAACCTGACGGGTTCGCCGCGATCATCGTTGTCGATCTCGCTGCCGGCAAACTTCACCCTGCTCGATGCACAGTCAACGGCCATGCGTGACTGGTATGTGACGAAACAGGGCGATACATCGACCTTGACGGTCGAACTTCGTTCTCCACATCTGGGATTGATTGAAGTGGTGATTGGCGGATTCGTGGCACGTGACGCCAACGACGCCTCGATCACGTTCCCACAACCAACCGATGCCACTCGACTGGATTCGACGGCGGCCGTCTGGCTGGACGAAGGATTTGTCGGAACGCTGGAAACATTTGACGGCTGGCGTTCGACCGATGCCTCGCAGGTCAACGCCGAACTGAGAGCGGTCCGGGCTCAAACACCAGTGCAATTCGCGTTCAGTTCGACCAACCCGAAACCGTCGCCGATCACACTGATGCTGAATCAGTCCAAACCAAAACTTTCCGCCGATGGCCTGTCGATGGTGACAGTCACCGATATTGGTGTGGTCTATACATTGGCGCTGCAATGGCAAATTAATGGTGCCAAGACCGATCAGTTGTCACTGACGACGCCGGACTGGCTGGCGGGCAAGCTGGAATTCCAGGGCGCGGGATTGCGCGAGGCCGTTCATGCCGACGCGGGTAACGGCCGTACGCGATGGACGATTCATCTGCGAAGTCCGGTCAGCGGAAAATACTTCGCGACCGCGATTGCGACGCTGGCACCCGCGACCACGGAAGTGCAGGCACCGGCCCTCGTGTTTGAAGCCGATCAGAAACCGCTGGACCCGCAGCGACAGTATGCGCTGTTGATCAATTCCTCTCTCAGCCAGTTGACATCGGTCGATCCGGCATTGACCGAATCCGTCCAGCGAGAAGATCTGCCGCTTGTTGTCCAACAAGAGTTTGTCGATCAGGCGACAGAACTGGTCCGCATCAAATCACTGAACACGGCACCTCGCTGGTCGTTGCACAAGTTTGCTCAACAAGCCGGCGCACCTGCTTCGGTAAACGTGGCCGACCTGACGACCGTCGTCAGTCGCGACGGCACCTATCGAGCTCAGGCAATCTACACCATCAAGAATCGTTCGCGGCAATTCCTGGCGCTGCGAATGCCCGAGAAGACGGAACTGTTATCGGTGTTCGTTGGCGGCCTGCCGTCGCGTGCGGTCACGACCAAGCTGGCCTCACTGAATGGCGCCGCCGTTCAACTCGTCGCACTTCCCAAAACGAGTGCCTCCAGTTTGTCGTTCCCGGTCAAGGTTGTCTGGCGCGGCCGACTGGGACGAACGTTACCCAAGTCGACTCGGTTGATTCGCGAGGAACTGTCCGTCCCGTCGCCACAGATCGTCAGCCAGCAGGAAGACGCCGACTACGGTATTCCCGTCGCGCGCACACGGTGGACTGTCTATCTGCCGGACGATCTGGACGCTCAACCCGTCAGTGCGCCACAAAAACACAATCTGTCGTTCTCTGGCGATGACGAAAATCCCTATTCGAGTGCGGCCCTGCAGGAGCTGACCGAACTGTTGGGTTTCGCCGAACAGACCATCGACAACAATCGTCGGGTGCAAAGCCTGAACAACACGACGCAGATCAACAGCGCCGTTTACAACGCCAAACAACTGGGACTGGGCCGGTACGAGAATCCCAAGGACGTTGAGTTTTCCCGGTTGAAGTCGGAAGCGCTCAGACGCTTATCCGAGCTGGAACAGCGAGCGAAAGCCGAGAACGAAAAGACGCTGAATTTCTTTGAAACGGCTCGATCAGGAGCGGCGGCGATCAATGTTCAAGGTGGCGAAGCGCAGGAAGACAATGCGATCGCGAATGCTCAGCAAAAGGCGCTCTTCAGTTCCAACGGAATCGTCCTGAACCAGCAGGCCGCAGGATCGGAGTCGTCTGCAGACTTCAATTTCAGCCTGCAATACAAGGAATCGGAAGGGCCGGGCAAATCGGATAAGAGTGTTGAAAGCAAATCGGTGTCGGAAAAGGCTCCGGCCAAAGGAGCGAACCCCAACAGCGAGACACGACAGGTCCTGCGGGGCCGCAATAGTGCAAATCTGGATTCATTGAACGACGCGATTACCAGCAACTCGATCACTCGCGGCAATCAGTCTGTGCAGCAAGCACCGTCTAGCCAACTCTCCATTTCCGTCGGCAACTTGTCGGGTCAGGTCGGACAAGGCGGTCAGCAGAATCAATTCGGTGTCATGATGGGTGATTCCAGCCAGTTTCAAGGGCAGCAGTTTGAGGGACTGCAGGACAACGCACCGGGCAACAAATTCAACAATGGGGGAGCTCCGTTCGGGAACAACTTCAATGGTAGCGTTTTCGCGCCACCCACTTCGCCAGGTTCAACTGCTTACGGTGTGAGAGGATTTGGAATTGGACTCCCTGGACCAATGGTGAACGGGCCGGGACCTGGTCAAGTGCCTGGAATGGGTGGTGGATTGGGGGGCATGCAGGCCAGTCCAAATGGACAGGTTTTCAGCTCGGGCGCCGCAAGCATCAGTGGTATCACGAACGGCGGCGCTGTGCAGAACGGGAATGGAGTGGGCTGGCGCAATTTCAACGGCCGTGGTGGTGCGGGCGGAGGCAATCCTACTTCTGGCTTACAAATGGATGGTGGTATCAATCCACAACGAGCTCTGACAGCGGAACCTGCTATTCCGGGCGGAGCAGGCTCGGGAATGATGGGTTTCTATGATGCGGACCAAGCCGGAGCACTCGGTGTCAACGATCCTCGAAACGTGTTCCAGGAACTTCGGGCTGGTAACCCGATGATGGCACTTGGGGCTGGTAACCAGATGATGGCGCAGCAGCAAGGGAACAAGCCGGGCCGGGGGGCCGGTGGTCGTGATCAGGCGTTTGGAGACAACGCTGGACCTGCCTGGCGACAACCCGGCGGGCTGTCGCTGGGAATCGAATTGCCGACGTCCGGTCACAAACTGGTGTTTGCAAAATCGGGTGGCGATCCGAAGCTGACACTCGCAGTTCGCTCGCGCGAGTCGATCCGCTGGGGAATCAGCCTGGTCTGGTCGGTCGTCTGGCTGACTCTGGCGGGCATCATCCTCTGGACAATCGGCCAGCCAGCAGGACTGAACCGATTGAAACAACATGGTGTCGGCCTGGGAATGGCCCTGGCAGCGGTCGCGCTGTTCGTGGTCATCGACCGGATGAGGATGGGACACTGGTTCCTCTAGTCGATCAGCGCAAGCTTCGCCGTCGAAGATCGCTCTTGTCGCGATCGATCTGCTAGACTGATACTGCGACGAACGTCGTGCATTCCAACCGCGGTGACATATGAGACGGCATCTGATCAAGGTGATCGGCGTATGTTGTATTCTGTTGGCGTCTGTTCGGGTGAATTCGGAACCGCCGGCCGACACCCGAGACTCCATCCAGCGGCGCCGGCCAGTGGCCATCGTACCGATCTTGCAGGGGCAACAACTGGCCGTGGCCAATCGTGACAGCGGCACCGTTTCGGTGATCGATCTGGCTGAACGAAAAGTCGTGCATGAAGCACTCATCGGTCAGCGGCTGTCAGATCTGTGTGCCACCAATGACCCCGACCGGCTGCTGGCCACGGACGAGGCTGCCCATCAACTGATTGTTCTTCGGATCACGCCGACAAAGTGCATTGTCGAACGACGAATCGATGTCGCACCGTTTCCAGTCAGCGTGCGAATGCAATCTGACGGGACTCGCGCGTTCGTGGCATCGCTCTGGTCCAGAACACTGTCGACGGTCGATCTCGCCGCCGATGTCGGCGCGGCGAAGCCCGTCAAGCTGCTTCACCTGCCGTTTGCTCCGCGCGAACAACTGGTGATCGAATCTCGCGAGTCGGACCGAGCGAATGCTCGCGAATCCGTGCGGTTGGTTGTGGCCGATTCGTTTGGTTCGAAACTGGCTGTCATCAATCCATCAGAACCGACGATGGAATCGGTACGTGAGTTTCCCGCCCATGCGATCCGCAGTTTGCGGTTGCATCCGAAGAAGCGGCGACTTCTGGTGACGCATCAGATGCTGAGCCGGCTGGCTCACACCACCTTCGACGACGTGCACTGGGGTAGCCTGATGGTGAACTGCTTCAGATCGCTGGAACTGGCCGACGTGCTTGATCCCAAGGCCGACCTGCTGAAACACAGTAGTCTCGACTATCTGGGCGGTCCGGAACGCGGGGCGGGTGACCCGAACGATTTCGTCATCAACCAGGATGGCATCCAGGCAATCGTGCTCGCCGGGACCGACGAATTGATCGTTGACGACGGCAATCATGGATACACGCGTCGCCTGAAGCTGGGATCCGGTCCGACCGCGATCGCCCTCAGTCTCGATGGCGCACAGGCCTATGTCACGAATACGCTGAGTGATTCGGTGACCATTGTGCAACTCGCGGAGCCCCGAGTCCTGGCGAAGATCGAACTGGGACCTCAACCCGAGGAAACGTCGGTCGATCGCGGCGAGCGGCTGTTTCACAACGCGCGGCTGTCGCACGATCGTTGGTTCAGTTGTGCGAGTTGCCATGTCGACGGCCATACCAATGGCCTGCCGAACGATAATATGACCGACGGTTCATTTGGAACACCCAAGCGAGTCCCGACGCTGCGCGGCAGCGCCGATACGGCACCGTATGCCTGGAACGGCCGCTTCGCGACTCTGTCCGAACAAATCAGACACTCCGTCAAATCGACGATGCAAGGTGATGCGTTAGGTGATCAAGAGGTTGCGGATCTGGAAGCCTATTTGCGGACTCTGCCACCACCGCCACCCGTCGGAGGCGAGTCGAAAGACGCCATCACACGCGGCGCGGCACTCTTTCAGCAGTTGGACTGCAAATCGTGCCACGCGGGACCCGCGTTGACATCGCCCCAGATTGTGGACGTCAAGCTGCGCGACGAACAAGGAACATCCGAGTTCAATCCGCCGTCACTGCGCGGCGTCAGCCAGAACGGCCCCTATTTTCACGACGGCCGCGCCGCCACTCTGGACGCGGTGTTCACACGCTTTCGACACCAACTAGATCGCGAATTGAGCACAGAAGAACTGCGCGACCTGATCGCGTTTCTGAACAGCCTGTAATTTGTCGGAACACCGACAGCACGCTCTCAGCCCTCCACGGAACGAATGAACCGCGGTTTATCTCCAGAGTTGAATCGCCTCAATACCAATCTCAGAACGGTGACGAGTCTTTGATCGGTTCGCTGTGGGTGAGGGGAGTTGAGGAGGCGGAACTCTGGTTCGAACAGCCTTGGCACTACTTGGTGTATTCGTGTCGAGGAACGCTGACCATTGGACGGTGGGGATGGATTCGCCGCGAACATGACGAATATCACCATGACGTGTTCGAAGAGTTTTTTCCGTTCGCTTGGCCAACGTCGTCATTCCGTTGACCTTGCTCTCCGCCTGCCTATTGCTCAGCAAGCCGCGCCCACAACGTAAACAACCGGTGCCCCATGCGTGAGTTCTTTCGGCCGTTTCGACGCAAGCTTGGCGTGATGACGCTGCTGCTGGCGTGTGTGTCCACGGCAGGGTGGGTACGGAGCCAGTCAGTAAGTGACACCGTTTACGCATACTTACTGCAACGGCAGCTTTGTTTCTGTACCGCAAAAGACCACTTTTTAATCAATCAACTTCGAGATGAAGTGGAGCGATCTTGGGATTGGCCAAAGTGGAGATGTTCTTCTGTCGAAACGACCATTTTGCGCGACGTTGAAAAACCGCTCTTATTTCGGACAATGCCACAGTTGTTTCCGAGTTGAACATATTTCACGGGTGCTCTCGTTATTCCCTATCGGACGATTGTCCTGCCGTTCACCTTGCTCTCTACCTACCTGTTGTTCAGCAAGCCGCGCCGACCGTCGAATCAAACTGACGACGCGCAATAGGCCGTCTTCATCCCAAAACACTTCAGTAACACGCAAATGACCCACTACCCAAAATCAGGAGTCACTTGCGGCTGAGGGCACGGCATGCTTAATTGACCTGTTGCACCATTGTCAGATCGACCATCGATGTCAGCGAGTTCCACCAGGAGTATCGTCATGAGCCAGCGTCTTAGCCGTCGCCGATTTCTAGAAGCCGCCGTCGCCGCTGGAACTGCGACAGTGGCCACGTCGGGCATCGCAATTCCTCAACTCGCCAGTGCCAACGAAGTTCGCCGTGTGAGTGATAAGTTGAACCTGGCCGTGGTCGGTGTGGCTGATCGAGGGGCCGCCAACTTGAATGGTGTGGCGGCCGAAAACATCGTCGTCTTGTGCGATATCGATGACAATCGGCTGAATGCAGCGGGGGAAAAATTCCCTCGAGCGAAACGTGTGGTCGATTTCCGCGAGGCACTCGAAGTCCCTAATCTCGACGGCCTCGTCTGCAGTACGCCCGACCACATGCACGCGTTTGTTGTGGCGGCCGCTTTGAAGAAGGGGTTGCCGGTCTATTGCGAAAAACCCCTGACGCATTCGGTCTGGGAAGCACGACAATTACGCAAGTTGAACGCGGCTGCTCGCGTCCCGACTCAGATGGGGAATCAGATCCATGCCGAACCCAACTACCGGCGAGTGGTCGAAATCATCCGCGCCGGGACGATTGGTTCCGTCGAACGAGTTCACGTCTGGTTGGGCAGTGGAGTCCGTTCGTTTCCAGCCGTGAAAACGTCCGATCCGCCATCGCATATTCATTATGACCAGTGGATCGGACCGGCTCCATTCCGTCCCTACAGTGCCGATCACTTCCATTTCAATTGGCGGTACTGGTGGGATTTCGGCGGCGGTCAACTGGCCGATTTCGGCTGCCACTTCATGGACTTGCCTTTCTGGGCACTGGAACTGGGCGCGCCGACATCAGTTTCGGCTACCGGCGAAAAAGGACATGACGGCGAGAATGAGTGTCCCATGCGGATGCGTGTCGAATACAAGTTCCCCGGCCGCGGAGGCATGCCGCCCGTCCATTTAACCTGGTCGCACGGAGGCTGGATGCCCGAAGGGGCCGACGTCTACAAGATGAATTCGGCCGTGCTGTTTGAAGGGACAGACGGACGCCTGATCGCCGACTATGGCACTCACAAACTGTTCATGCAGGAAGGCAAGACCGCCGCGCCGGTGACGCCGTGGATCGAAAACTCGGTCGCGGGACACCATGCCGAATGGCTGACCGCCATTCGAACCAATGGAACAACGTCGTCTCATTTCGAATACGGCGGCAACCTAACCGAAGCCGTGCTGCTGGGGAACGTCAGTTACCGAGCCGGAACGGGCTTCGCCTGGGATACGAAAAACTTGAAAACCGACTCAGCCGAAGCAAACAAATTCCTCAAACGTGACTACCGCCCCAACTGGTCTCTTTGACCCGGCCGCGGGTCGGCGGGGTTCGCGATTGAGTTGGGTTCAGAATAGCAATGCGGCTTGCGAGTTGGGGCCGGATGGCGTTCAAAACCGCCTCCGGCGGACTTGGCCAGGCGCGTTGGGGTGACTTGAGCGTCTGTTGATCTTTTTGTTTACAGCTCGACTGTTCTTCTAATCGACGATCTGCCGTCTTCGACCGCGTATTATGACGGATCAAAGTTCGAATCGCCGCGACTTTCTTTCGGGGCGTGCGCTGCGCGATGCCGCTGAACTCGCTGGAAATCGGTTGGCCGATCAAATCGTTGATCGTGAGATTCCGTCACGCGGTCCGGCGACGGTGCTGCGCACGACGGCGATGGCATGTGATTTCGATGTGATGTTGAACCCGGACGAATCGTCGGCTCACCTGGATGCGGCTTCGTCAGCACTCGACCTGGTACATGAACTTGAACAACAGTTGTCGGTGTATCGGTCCGACAGTGAGTTGAGTCGCCTGAATCAATCGGCCTTTCCACTGCCATTTGTTGCCGAACCCAATCTGTTCGACCTGTTGCAGCGCGGACGGCAGTTGAGCGAGCAAACCGAGGGAGCGTTTGATCCGGCCGCGGGCGCGCTGATCAATCTGTGGCGGCAGTGTCGAAACGAGTTTCGGATCCCGACCACTGACGAAGTGGATGTGGCTTTAAGCCGATGCGGCATTCAGCATGTGACATTCGAACCGACCACGAACCAGGTGAGCTTTTCGCGCGACGGGATCGAATTCAATCTTGGGGCAATCGGTAAGGGTTACGCTGTTGACCGAGCGGGCGATGTCTTGACGGCACAAGGCGCGCAGAATTGGCTGATTCATGGTGGCCGTAGTAGCATTCGGGCGTCCGGCAGCCATGCAAGACATTCCGGTTGGCCGATCGGACTGCAAAATCCGCTGTTGCCGGATAAGCCGTTTGCCACGCTGTTGCTGCAAGATGCCGCCTTGGCGACCAGTGGAACGGCCGTCCAGTGGTTCCGGCACGAGGGAAAACGGTACGGGCACATCCTGGATCCCCGCAGCGGATGGCCGGTTGAGACGCTGTTGTCGGTCAGCGTGATTGCACCCGATTCGGCACTGGCCGATGCGCTTTCGACGGCATTTTTTGTGCTGGGAGTCGAAAAGAGCGTGGCCTGTTGTGATAATCTAGAGGCTTCGGTCGGGGCGATCTTTTTTCCACTCCCGAAACAAGGTCAGACGCTGGAGCCGATCCTTCACAACGTCCCCGCCGACAACTGGTTCACTCACTGAGTTACCTGACGCGAAAGAGATTCCGAGTGGTTTCAGACCTGCGTAAAATTTCCTGGCTTGCAGTCGCGCTGATTGTCGTCCTGCGGATTTCCATCGGATGGCATTTGCTGTACGAAGGGCTGTGGAAGCTGAGCACTCAGAAATCGGCGTCGCCGTGGACGGCGGAAGGTTACCTGAAGAATTCCACTGGACCGATGCGGACAACCTTTCGCCAGATGACCGGCGATCCCAACGATCTGAAATGGCTCGACTACGATCAGATGTCGGCCAAATGGGATGCCTGGCGCGATCGCTTTGTGGCTCACTATCAGATCGAATCGGAACAGGTGAATGAACTCCTTGACGGAGACGATGCCGACTTCGCAGTCCCCATCGCCAAGATGCCACCGAACGTGTCGTTCGACGAACTCGTCAAGTCCGCCGGTGTCGCCAAAGAGGTGATTCGATATGACGCGGCAGGCAAAAAGCTGGTCGTCGACCGAAAGCTGCATATCACGCCAGCCGAACAGGCGAGGTTGGCCGATCTCGCTGCGTCGTATGCGAAAGCCGCTGAAACCGATGAGGAAACGAAATCGATCAAGGCGTTGGTCAAAGCGATCAACGATGTCGCCAAGCGAGCATCGAAATTGTCGTATCGTGAACGTTTGGCAGGAACTCTGAAAGGGAATACGGATCGCACCGGCATCCTGATGAAGGGCAAGGACGAAGATGAGCCTTTGATCATGGTGAGTATTGGTGATGTCGATGTCTACAAAGATTTGATCGCACGCTACGAAGCGTCGTACGCCAAGGCCAAAGAACAATTCCAATGGGACCATCTTGAACGGCAGTGGAAAGAATTGCAGGACAAACGACGCGCCCTAGTCAGCCCCGTTCAGGCGTTGGAAAAGGAACTGCTGGAAGACGCGAATAAACTGCTGTCTGCAGAACAACTGATGATGGGGGCGCCACCGCAAGCGGTGACGGAGATGAGTCAGATCAACCAGCGGACGATGTGGGGGCTGACGATCATTGGACTGCTATTGATGATCGGTTTGTGCACTCGATTGTCCGCGATCGGTGGCGCTGCGCTGCTGACCCTGTTCTATATGGCCATGCCGCCTTGGCCGGGTGTGCAGGAAATCCCCAGCATCGAACACAATCTGATCGTGAACAAGGTCTTTGTCGAGATGATTGCGTTGCTGGCCATCGCGGCGATGCCCAGTGGTAGCTGGTTCGGAATCGACGCCATTTTTTCCGCGTTGTTCCGCCGTCGACGAAAACCCGCAAAGTAGACTGGATCCATCGCAGGATGAGTCCGTTCATCGTGCTTGAAGCAAACACCCTAAACACGTTTTCCGATCTCGATCGGTTTCGAATTCCAGCGAGGTAACTAACATGCAACTGACCCCAGAACAAGAACAAATCGGCAAAGACAATTTCCACGAAGCGGTCTCGTTTACGCGACGTGGTTTTCTCGTAGGAGCTGCGGCTGCTGTTCCCACCTTGGGGGCCGCCTATTTCGGCTATGGAGCCCTGAAGGGTGATCCCGTGAAGGTCGCCTTCATCGGTACTGGCGACGAAGGTTCGGTGTTGTTGACGCAACATCCGCCGGCCTTCATGGACATCGTCGCCGTGGCCGATCTGCGAGCCAAAAACCGCACGCGCGCCCTGCAAGGCGACGGCGACGAGGTTCGCTGGGGTCTGATTCGCAAGCTGGGTGCTGAGAAGGCCCAGAAGGTGAAGCTGTATCGCGATCACCTCGAACTGCTGAAGAACCATGAAGAGATTGAGGCAGTCGTGATCGCCGTCCCGCTCTGTCAACACGCTCGCGTGGCCATCGATTGTCTGAAAGCCGGCAAGCACGTCCTGACCGAAAAGCTGATGGCTCACACAGTCATGCAGTGCAAAGAGATGATTCGCGAAGCGAAGACGGCCAACAAGCTGTTGGCTGTCGGTCATCAACGGCACTACAACGTGTTGTACGAGAACGCCAACAACCTGATCCAGAACGGACTACTGGGTGAGTTGAAGTTCATCCGCGCTCAATGGCACCGGAATAACAGCTTCCCAGGCGCCGACAGTTGGCGACCGGGAGGTTACACCGAAGATTCCTTCACGAAGAAATTCAAAACGGATATCGTCGGCCTGGACGCGTATGCCCGAGAAAAAAGCCTGGCGGACAGGAACGAACTGCTCAGCAAGGAATTCGGCTATCCCTCAATGGAACGGTTGGTCAATTGGCGCCTGTACAACAATACGGGCGGAGGATTGATGGCCGAACTAGGCAGTCATCAACTGGATGCCGCCAGCATCTTCCTGAACAAAGTTCAGCCGATCGCCTGTTTTGGCTACGGTGGCAAGAATTTCTACGGCGTGAAAGGCATCGGATCGGCGGATCAGCAAGCCGACGATCGCGACATTGATGATCATGTCTACATGACGTTCGAATTCCCCGGTCGCCACTATGAAAAAGACAAGAACGACGTGTGCATCGTCACCTATTCATCGATCAGCACCAACCGCAGCGAGCCGTATGGCGAAACCGTTTTCGGCAGCCGTGGAACCTTGATCATGAAGATGGAACAGGAAGCGATCCTGTTCAAGGAAGCAACCGGGTCATCCAAGGGTGGCATTGATCAGCGGCTGTATGCCATTGAAGGCAGCGATGGTCAACCAACTCTGAGCGCCAGTGCCAGCCTGGGCCCATCCAAGGCTTCCGCCGTCGCAGACATCGGCAAGGTCAGCCGAGGCTACACAGAAGAGATGGAGCACTTCGCCTTCTGCATTCGCAACCACGGCAACAACCCTGCCGACGCTCCGTTGCGTTGCCCCGGCAAGCAAGGGATGAAGGATGCCATCATGGCGCTCACCTCGAACCTGGCGATGAAACACAAGAAACGAATTGTCTACAAGAGCGAATGGTTCGATCCCGATAGCGATCTGGTTCCCGAAACGGATCCCGAGATCATTGGCTGATCGAACGATCGACCGCCTATTGCCTGACAATAGGCGGTCATGGACGATCAAGCCTGTCGCGCAAGTTGCCCGCAAAAAGGTGGTACGTCAACGTTGTGCGCCTGGTCTTCGGCGCCCAATCATGTCATCTGTTCTTATTCGATACTGTCCTTGTTCGATAGAGGTGCCGCTGACGGCGACTTCGAGACCCACATATGTCATCCGATGCTGAACCTCGCGTGCCGACCAGGTTTGGTCGTTACAAGATCGAGAAACAGCTCGGCAAGGGAGCGATGGGGGTTGTCTACCTGGCTGAAGACACGCAGCTTGGCCGCCGCGTCGCGCTGAAAATCCCCAAGAAGTCATCGCTGGTACGGCCGGAATCGCTGGAACGGTTCTATCGTGAGGCGCGCACAACGGCCACGCTGCGTCATAACAACATTTGTCCCGTCTATGACGTCGGTGAGATCGACGGGATTCACTACCTGACGATGGCCTACATTCCGGGTAAGCCTGTCAGTAGTTTCCTGGGCAAAAAGCCACCACCGTCAAAACAAGTGGCACTCCTGATCCGCAAGATCGCGCTGGCGCTCGACGAAGCGCATCGGAACGGCGTGGTCCACCGCGATCTGAAGCCGTCCAACGTGATGCTCGACGATCGCGGTGAACCGATCGTAATGGATTTCGGCCTGGCGTTTAATGCGAATACCGAAGAGGACGCTCGGCTGACTCATAGTGGGATGATCCTGGGTACGCCGGCCTACATGGCCCCGGAACAGGTCCGCGGCGAGGTCCGTTCCGTGGGACCGCAGAGCGACATTTATGCCTTGGGTGTCATGCTCTACCAGTTCCTGACCGGCGAATTGCCGTTCAGTGGACCGGTGCTGCTGGTCCTGCAGCAGATCCTGGGCGAATTATCGAAGCGTCCGTCCGATCTGCAGCCGGATGTGGATCCCGCGCTGGAAGTCATCTGTTTGAAGATGATGGAAAAAGATCCGACCCAGCGCTTTGGGACGATGAAAGATGTCGCCAATGCGTTAACCAATTATCTGAAGTCAGGGTCCGGAACGGGCTGGGAATCGAAGTCGATCTCCAATGCGTCCGGTTCAATACCGGAATCGGATCAAGGCACAGATCCCGATTCGTCGCTCACCGGCTTTGACGCAGATCCCGTTTCTGGCGGGTCGACCTGGACCTCCGTACTGAGCCTGCTTTCTTCCATCAGGTACCAGCCGCGGTGGGTCACGGCCGGAGCGACTGTCATAGGGATTGTGTTGTTCGGTTGGTTGCTGACAACGTTTTGGCCCTTCGGCGTAACTCACTCGCAGAGTAGCAGTCCGCCATTGAAGAACCCGGCGAGCGAGTCGCAGGCGGCCGAGACAGCGCATGACGCATCGGGTTCCGAAGCGGCTCTTGATGGACCGCCACGCGTCTTTTTCCTGCCCGAGGGCACGGTCTATGTCGGAGACACCCGGTCTTTTCATCCAGACATTGACCTGTCCGATCGTGCCTCGGAGTTTCAGTTCACGGTCACGATTCGCGACGGGAACCGAATTGAAGCGCGTGCCGAACTTTCGGCGACGCATCGATCGCTGGAATTTCACGGATTCTGTGTCGACAAGGGCAACGGCGAAGGCTTGATTCTCATTCAAGACATCGAAGCGATCGGTGAGACCGACGTTGAAGACCGAATTCCAACGATGGTCGTGAAGATCCTGCAGCAAGGGTCCGTGATGCAGGGAGTCAGTTTTCTTGGCACCATGTGGACCGATTACTCGGGCACGATTCAAACCCGCGGCGGGGCGGTGGCGGAAGAAACAGGCCGTCCGGTACCGTCGAATATGAATCGCTTTCGGCCCGGAGATATTTACTACGGTACGACAACAGGTTACCCACCCGGCAGCGATATCCCCAGGTTGACGCGACCGATCACTTTTCTGATTGAACGTCGCGAAGGCATGACGGTCGAGGTCAGGTTACACCTGTCGGAACCTGAAGAGGATTGGCAACTGATCGGTGACATCGTCTCACGCAAAGTCCCGACCCTCGTGATTCAGGACGTCGATTTGATTGGTGCCGATCACCCGCTGGAAGGGAATACGACTCTGATCGTCGAACTGTCCGAGGACGCAGCGGACTTGACGTGTCACGGTTATTCGACATTGGGCAATCGGCTGGTCTCGCAGGCGACTCGGATGGCCCATGAAATGAAAGTGCGCGTCTGGAAGAAGCCGGACGGTTATTTTATCAGTGGATTCAATCGCGATTGGTTCGAGAAGTGGCAAGACGGCAAGGTCCTGCCGAACCACTATGTCGAGGTCGAAGAAAACGACGAGTACATCGAATTGCTCTCACCTCGCGAAGCAGTTCGCTGGCGGCTGTATGCGGATCGATCGCAGATCCTGGATGAACGGCGTGGCCCGTCCACATGGAGTCCCGCGACCAGCGGCAAGTGGGTCGAGAACCTCACAATCAACGACGAGTCGCGTCACCTCTGGAAAGAGCCAAACGGCTATTTCCTGCGAGGCCTGGATGGAGAATGGTTCCAGAAGTACGGCGACGCCACCCGCGCTCGTCCCAACCTGTTTCGACAACAGTCACTCGACAATGAAATCGAATATGTGGAACTGCGTCACTGCCTGATTCCGTATCTCTATCGCATCTACTCCGACCGCGCCATGCGTCTCGATGAACGAAAGAGCGAAACCGAATACGAATTCGCTTACGAAGGCGAGTGGGAACGGTAACGCCGACCGCCATCGTCATTGGAACGGCTCGTGATGGACAGGGTCGCGATACTGGCACGCAGCGCTGTCAGGCAGACGCAACCCATCGCGAGACCTGAATTCATAAGTCCTGCTTGAGATTCGGTGTTGTTGCGGCACGGCTGAGAAGCAGGTATGCCGAGATCAGAGTCAATGGCATGACGATTGTCCAAAATGGGATTTCCACCACGGGGATTGAAGCAAATGTGCAAGAAATCGTGATCGAGATTGGCACCAACTGCCCACCAACACTTGCGTCTTCTCGCGTCGATGGCTTTTAAAGATTGTCGGAATCGCCTGGCGCGGGTTGCGGCGAAATCAGTTCCGCGCGGCCTTGGTCCACCAACCCAGTCTCGAATGCAGCGTTCGGACTCCAACGATCTGGGGAATCATTGTTGGCAAACAGGACCAACGATTGTCTCTCTGAGCCCACCCCAATGATGGAATAAATCTTGAACGGCAATTGAAAGTAGTCTTCGTCAGCCAGGCTCCTCGTCCAACCGGCCATGAATATGCTGGCCAAGATGAGCGTCGTCACACCCATTTTTCGTCGCGTACTGTGGAAAAATTGCCCCATGACCGACTCCGCCCCTGTGCAACACGGTACCTCACGGAAGACCAACGGTACAGAACACATCGCCAATCGATAAATGGTTCTCGGAGAGCGAAGGGGCACTTCCGGCAAGAAATATCCAAATCGGCGTTCCAGTTCAGACATTCGTGCTAGAATTTGAACTCGCCATTCTTACGATTCTAGTCGTAGACTTTGTCGTTGCGGAACTAGCCCGGAACAACTTTCACAGATGTCAGCATATCTGCTGTATCTTGGCGCTGTCCTGATCGTCACTGTGCCTTGTGCCGTGATGTATTGCCGTCAATACGGTTCCAGCGCGAAGACTCATATTTTCAATCCGGTCGCGCACACGTTCATTCTGTTGACCCTCTGCGTTTTTTTCGCGCTCAGTCCTTTGGCCAGCCTGTGGTTTGTGCTGACACCGCTGGCATTGTCCATCGTCGCCTTGAGTTGTCAGTCACGGCAGGTGTCAATTTCGACGGGCAGGTGGACGATCGGTGCCACTGCGCTGGTAATCACATTGCTGCCTGCCGCTGCGGCGACGTCCTTGATGGGGGCCATTCAGTCTCGATTGGCTGAATACCCGCTGATCTCGTTGACTGATCGGCTGGCCTATGAGGCCGATGCTCGGACAGAGATTGACAGCGTATCACTCCGGAACGCGGTGGGGGATCTTCGTCATGATCGGAATCCCAAGGATAAGACTCGTCGGGAATACAAGTTACCGCTCGCCCTTAACGTCAGTGAAGAATCGTTGGAACGGCTCGAGGGCGCCTTTGAAGGGTCACGACGAGACCTTGGTCGGCGACAAGATCGATTCTTTTATGCCCTCCTGGCCGCTCATCGAGATACGACGGCTCAGTTCACGAATGCGATGGGATTTGGTATCGCGAGGACTCCGCCGCTTTCGTATCGATATTGGAAACTCGAACTTCCCATTGCACCGGCGATGAAGATGACGCCAACGTCCGATTGCCTCACTGAACTATTGATCGAACCACTCGCCTTGACGCCAAGACCCGATCTCCAAGCGTGGCACGACGATAACCAGATTGAATTTGCTCACCCGATTTCACTGGGGGCCGTTGACTGGACCGAATCGAATCAGTCCGATTTGTCTCGAGTCGTGGGGTTCCAGCCACATGCTTTTCATACGCATCCCAAACCGCTGAAAGTCTCAAAGCCCACACCCCACGCGGAGACGCCGCACGACAAAGAGGTGTGGCAGGCGGACAATGTGGCGCTGGTCAGCCTGCTGAAGCATCGCATACCTGCGGTCTATGTGAGCGAGTTTCTGCCGAACATGGACGAACTGATTGGTGTTCCAACGCGACCGTTAAATGAGTTCGAATCACGATCGCTTGAGCAATTGAAATCGGGCGAGGATCTGATGGTGAATTCGAATGACGAGCACATCGAAATGCTCGGCTCCATTCGTGCGATCCATCAATGCATGGAATGCCACCAGGTCGCTCGAGGAACTCTGTTGGGCGCGTTCTCGTATCGACTGAGTCGGATTACAATCGATGTCGACCTGTAAGCGCTCCAGATGATTTCGTGCTCAAAAGGCGACGCTGCATGAATTGCAGATCGTGATGACGCAATCGGTGGTCAATTCTGATTTTGACCGCCCGCACGCTGCGCTTCGCATCGCGCGAGTGCGTCATTCAGTCGTTTTATGTCTTGGGCCAGTTGTTGATTCTCTCTGGCCATCATGAACGTGGACATTCCCAATGTGACCGACAACATTACAAAAGCGATCAAGGCATAATGGGCGACCGTGGGTTTCGCACGTTCGGTCATGCTGTTGTCCTGTCATGGTGTGGTTCAGCTTAATGGCATCATCTTGAGTTCACTCGCGCCAGCAAGCTAGTCTCTGCGATCTGGATCGGCAACCGGCTTCGATACCGGCTGGATTCATATCGCGCGGAACGTTTGTGCATTGCAAGTTGACTGGCAGTCGGTGTCGACGGTCTTGAAGTGGAGCGCGCGATCGATTCTGATTGAGGCGAATTCGATTCACCCTCGCACTTTGGTAGATCTCATGAGCTATCACCCGTTTCGGGCCAGCAGTTTTGCCTTGACGTTTTGCCTGACAGAATGCTTCGGTTACTGGGTGCTGGCTGATCAAGTTCCGTGTTACGCTGACGCCGAACTCGCCAGCCCAAAGCAAAGTCTTTACTGCCAGACTGAATCGCAATCTGATTCCGCCCGCGCCTTTGAGACGAGTTCTCACCAGGCGGTTGAAGCTCTGGCACGATATCTGGCTCAACTACCGGATGGGCGCCAACCGATTCGCGAGGAACCGTTCTCATTCACGCCACTCACAATGGACGATGCCGGTCTTGCCAGGGACTTGTTGTGGCAGGCTCACACGGCACAAATTCGCATCGATCGCGCGGCCGAGATGGATGCGGGCGTGCTGACCGATGGTGAACTGAAGATGCCGTTCCACTATCAGGTGTTCGGTGAAAAGCCCAAAACGGGTCGTAGCCTGTACATCTCGATGCACGGTGGCGGGAACGCTCCGAAGCGAGTCAACGATCAGCAGTGGCAGAATCAGAAGAAACTGTACACGCTGACCGAAGGCATTTACGTCGCCCCTCGGGCCCCGACGGATACCTGGAATCTGTGGCATCAGGATCACATCGATCGACTGTTTGCCCGCTTGATTGAAAACATGATCGTCTTCGAAGATGTCGATCCGGATCGTGTGTATCTGATGGGGTACTCGGCGGGCGGTGACGGCGTCTATCAACTTGCTCCGCGGATGGCTGACCGGTTTGCCTCGGCCTCAATGATGGCCGGCCATCCGAACGAAACGTCGCCGCTTGGTCTGCGAAATCTGCCTTTTGCCATTCATGTCGGTGCACTCGACAATGGTTACAACCGCAATCAGGTCGCGCGCGACTGGGGTCTACAATTGGATGATCTGCAACAGGCCGATGCGGATGGCTACGTGCACCTGGTGCAACTTCACGAGGGGAAAGGCCATTGGATGGACCGGCAAGATGCCGCGGCAATTCCCTGGATGGCCAAATTCCGCCGTGATCCATTTCCGAAACGGATCGTTTGGAAACAGGACGACGTGCAGCACCGTCGCTTCTACTGGCTGGCCACATCGAAAGACGCGATGGAGGATCGAGCTGAAGTTGTGGCCGAGCGCAGAGAGAATGTGGTTGTGCTGCGGACCAGTGGAGTTAAGCGGCTCACGATCTATGCGAATGACACCATGTTCAATCTGGATGAACCACTGACGCTCCAATTCGGAAACTCGCAGGTCTTCCACTCACAGATTCCACGGACAATCTCAGTGCTCTCTGAGACCCTGCAGGAGTATGGAGATCCGCGAAGTGCCTATTCGGCAGAGGTCTCGATTGGGGTTCCTGAAAAGTGAATCGATAAACCACGTCCTGTTGAATCAAATCGTCATCAATTGTTGTCAGGGAGCTTTGATTTCGCGTCCAATCCCGAATCTTCGATCGCAATGTCGCTGGTTCTGGTGTGTACCAGTTTGTCGTCGCGTTTCAGTTGGGATTCGATGCGGGCCGCACAGTAGACGGGGCTGACTTTGGGATCAAACCACGCCAGGCGTACTGATGATTGAAGAATTGAATGGATGCGGCCTTTGGCAACTTCGCTCGTGGTTTCTGTGTTTATCACGAGTCGACGAGCTATTGGAATTGTTAGACGACCATGTTGATAGTCGACGACCCTCGGTTGCTCGACCGGTTCGGATTGTTTCCACGCTTGGACAAAGTAAAGATGATCGCCGATGGACAGGTTGCGCTCACTAAGGGGCTTCGCTTCCAGATCGTCAAGCCGACTCCAGCCACGTTTGGCACGGTCTCGCAGGTCGTCTCCTTGTAGAAGATCTTTAGACGCGACGAGGTACTTGCTGACATGGAGATGTTTGGGGCCGTTGACGTCCTTGGCGTCATCCATGTCACGCAGGATTTCGAGCCACCGATGAGAATTTCCGTCAAGGACTTCAGTCCCGACGAACGAGAGGGTTATTCTTTCGGTTGACTCATCAGTCCGATCGTCACGGACTTGCTTGTTCTTACAGAAGTATCGGACCCACCACCCGTCGGGCGGCAACTGGTCGGGCTCGTCCCCCAGCACGAGAGTGCCGGACAGAAGGACGCATCCGATTCCGATCACCAGCTTGGGAATGCGAAGCATTATCCTGCCTCTCGATGGGACGTCGGATAAAGATCATCTACGAACGAAAGGAACGATTCACCAGCATAGCGTCAGGTATCTGAAATCACCCTGATAATAGTGAGTGTTGTGATGCGATTCTCAGCCAGATTCCGCGATCGAGACGTCTATTGATGGATCGACGTCGGAAAAACCCATCTTGACGGACTTGACCAGCAGTCATACGATCGAGGCCTTCAAGACGGAAGATCGTTCCAGATCAGTGCCTCAACAAATGTCTTCATTCCCTTCGTTCGTTGATTTTCTGGAGACTCGGTAATCCTCTAGTCAACAGTATCAACTCACGCAGGTTGGGCCGGTCAACAGGATGTGACCAGTATGCTCTTCCAGCCGTCAATTCGATCTCTGACTGTGCTGGCTCCCGCTAAGCTGAATCTGTTTTTGCGCGTGGTTCGGCGGCGAGTAGACGGATTTCATGACCTGGAAACGGTCATGACCGCCATCAACATCTTCGATACGCTCGTGTTTGAACCTGTCGAGTCGCCGGAGATTACCTTACGAGTCTCGATGTGCGCCCCGCGAAATCGGAACTCGGCGCCGACCGATCCGATTCCCACCGGACCCGAAAATCTGGTGGTTCGAGCGGCACTGTTGCTTAAAGAGCATGCGGGAGTCACGCAAGGTGCTCAAATCACTTTAATCAAACGGATTCCCTCCGCGGCTGGAATGGGTGGTGGTTCGAGCGACGCGGCCGCGACTTTGGCGGGACTAAATCGACTATGGAAGCTGGGTAGATCGCGTGACGAGCTACTCGAACTAGCAGGACGATTGGGCAGTGATATCGGATTCTTTCTGGGCGGCAGTTCCACCGCTGTTTGTCGCGGTCGCGGCGAACTGGTCGAGCCATTGCAATTGCCGATGGGGCTTCACTTTGTTGTGGCTCGCCCGTCAAGCGGCTTGTCCACTCCTGCGGTTTTCAAGCATTGCCAGCCCGGCCAAAGCGATCGTGACGTCGGCGAATTCCTGGCAGCCTTGCAGCGACCAGGGTTGGGCCAGATGGTGCGATTGTTGCTCAACGACCTGCAGTCACCGGCAGAACGGCTGAATGACCAGGTTCGAGATCTGCGCGAACGGTTCGCCAAGCTGCCTGTGATCGGACATCAGATGAGCGGTAGTGGGACGTCTTATTTTGGAATCTGTTCGTCAGCGCGACATGCCGGCGCAATTGCCAGCCGACTGAGATCGGAAGGTGTTCCCTGGGTCCAGATCGCACGAACATGTGTTTAATCAGACGAGTTGTGTTTAATCAGACGAGTTGTGTTTAATCAGACGAGTGAAGTACGGTGTTGAGAAGTCGGGTATCGAAATGATTTAGTGACGGCGAGCGACAACTTGAAGTGGGGGCCAGTGCGAAGAAGGACGGGTCCCCGACAGAGATTGAGATGCAATGATGAATGACTTGGGATTGATCTGAGAGACGGTGATCCGACAGGGATCACATTCATCCGGGAAAGATGTGCCAACAGGCGATGTCCTCGAGCAGGTCAGAGGCATTCCGACACAAGTGTCGATGTAAGGAATAGATATTCGATTCAACGACTTCTGAAGACCGGTTAAGGAGAACTGTTGTGGAAATCACTGAGATTCGCATCAAGTTGATGAGTGACCCCAACGAACGTTTGCAGGCATTTTGCTCGCTGACCTTCGACGGCAGTTTTGTGATCCGTGACCTGAAGATCATTCAAGGGGCCAAGGGTTCGTTCGTCGCGATGCCCAGCCGCAAGCTGACCGACCACTGCCCACGTTGCTCAGCGAAAAATCATCTCCGCGCTCAATTCTGTAACGAGTGTGGAGTGCGCCTGCATCAGGACCGTGCCCTGAAGTCTGACGATGGTCGTGCCAAGCTGTATGCCGACATCGCGCACCCAATCAATTCCGACTGCCGTGAGATGATCCAGGAACAGGTCTTGATCGCTTATGTCAGCGAGTTGGAACGATCCCGGCAGCCCGGTTACACCTGCAACTACGATGACTACGGCGAAGACAGTTTTGCCCGGCTGTGCGAAGAGGAGATCGCGGCGAGCGAGTTAGCTCGGCCGCACCGCAACAACGACGCATTCCATCGTCGAGACGCGACTGACAACCATCCGCGCGCCCCTCACGTCAATAGCGTCGACTTGCCGAATAACTCATTCGTCCTGGCTCAACGCAATGGCTGCGACGAAGATGACAAATTCGGTGCGGGGATTATTTGATCCAAGTCCCGGCATGGTTCTCTGGGTGCCACTGGTTTGCCGTCTTCGGACAACCAGTGTCTACGGCAAACAAAGAGCATCCAGATTTCCAAAAGACATCGAACGGGATTCCGCGTTTCGCTTCGACAGTCTTTCATAGCAACCGCAATGGACACGACACCGGCGAACGAAGACGCACGCCAGTGGCACCGTTCAGACGAGGTCTGTCTATGACAATGCAGACTTTTTTGAGTCATGCGTCCGGAAGGAAAGCCATTTCGGTACTGTGCTTCCAGAGCGGAATTTTTCCCGCGCGGACAAGTCGCGTGAACTCATAGATGGCCAGTGGCGCGACCCAACTGAGCCAGGCCTGGAGTTGAAAGACCCAGTCAGCCTGGACCTGAAAGACGCTGGCTGTGCCACCGAAAATGCGGATGACAACGGCCGAGCACAACAACAAGTAACAGCGCCACATCCAGCGTTGATGTCGTTGAAATCGACGCATGACGGCATCGCGCCAGCCCGCCGCCACGCAAAAGCCTGTGATAAAGGCTTGCATGACGAAGCCGACCGTGGCAATCGAGCCCGACGCGGCATACAGGCCCATCCACAGGCCGCTGGGCACGACCAGGAACAACACATTCATCGCCTGCACACGTCCCAGCCGACGATGCCATCGTGGGAACCTCTGCACGAAGCGTTTGTTGATTAGTAGCGTCCCCATCAGCAGCGACACAGGTCCCGATGCCAGATGTGTGTAAAACGCCCAGTGATAGCCGTGCCAGAAATAACTTTCGCGCCCCACGAGAAAATCAGAATCGAAGTTGGGCGGAAAGTAGTTGCGGTAACCCCAGATCACGAGGATCGTGACTCGAAAAATGACCAGATAGACCATCGCCGTCAGGATCTTCCACAGCCAGATTGATGGTCGGGTTTTCATGACAGTTTCGTGGATGGAATCGTTTATCAGTCGTCAGAGCTGATTGAGCCTCTTTCTGAAATGATGGTGACTGCGCGAACCTATTTGAACCTTTTTCCGCGATTCGACAAAGCGATTCGTCCGGCTAAAATCAGTTCGGACCAAGTCTGCTTCCTGAATCGACTGCTGTTTGCAGAAAGCATCCTGCCATGCGCCCACTCTCGCTGATCGCATTGATCATTGTCACGACCACCGTTGGCAACTTGTTCGCTGGTGAGTTTAATGAAAAGTTGAGCGTCGGTGATGTCGCTCCTGCGTGGGAAGGCATTCCAGGGACTGACGGCAAGAATCATTCGTGGAGTGATTTCAAGGACAAGCAGGCGGTGGTCCTGGTCTTCACCTGCCTCAGTTGCCCGACGGCCACTGACTATGAAGATCGCATCAATGCGCTGTGCAAACAGTATGGCGGTCCCGATGGCAAGGTCGGCGTGATCGCCGTCTGCGTGAATAGGATTGCTCAGGATCGACTCGACAAGTTGACTGAACGAGCGACCAAACAGCAGTTCGCGTTCCCCGTGATGTATGATGAATCACAAAAGATCGCCCGGGACTATGGAGCGATCTTCACACCCGAATTTTACGTGTTGAACCAGGAACGCAAGGTCGTCTACATGGGCGCGATGGATGATCAGACCGATGGAGCAAAGGTGAAAGAGAAATTTGTCGAACAGGCCATCGCTGCGACACTGAAAGGCGAAGCGCCGACCGTAAAGGAAACGATCGCGCGTGGCTGCCGCGTCCGATATGCTCGCGAGCGCCAATAGTGCGTGTCGCACGGCCTTGTCGCGTTGAAACATGAGCTAAACTCTATAGATTTAGGCTCGCGAGACGCCACATTTCGCTTGGATGCACTTTAGTTGATCGCCGAAATCAGGAAGTTTTTTGTTCATGACGCCTTTGTCGAACCGTGAACTGATTCTGCTCGGAACCGGAACCAGCCACGGCGTGCCGGTCATTGGTTGTCATTGCCCGGTTTGCGAATCAACCGATCCCCATAACAATCGTACTCGCACGGGTGTGGCAGTCACATCGGCGGATGGTACGTTTCTGATCGATACGTCGCCGGAGTTGCGCGTGCAGCTTTTGCGAGAAAAGATCGAACTGGTCGAGGCGGTCATTTATACGCATAGCCATGCCGATCACCTGTTCGGCCTCGACGATCTACGGCTGTTCGGCTACCGACTGGATCGCGCGATTCCGTTGTACTGCGAAGAGATCGTGGAAAAACAAATCCGCGCTGCGTTCTCGTACGCCTTCGATTTCAAAAAGAACGATCTGCACCACGGTGCCGTGCCGTTACTCGAGTTGCATCGCATCGGTCTCGAACCGTTCGAGGTCATTGGTCAACGGATCCAGCCGATCCGACTGATGCACGGCCGCTTGCCAGTGCTGGGTTTTCGTATCGCTGACGTCGCGTTCTGTACCGATGTGAGTTTGATCCCTGACGAGAGCTGGTCGCTGCTGGAGGGACTTGAGACGCTCGTCATTGACGCACTGCGTGACGAACCGCATGCCACTCACTTTGGCATTCCGCAAGCATTGGAAGCCGTGGAACGATTGAAGCCCAAACGAACATACCTGACACATGTTTCGCACCATCTGGACTATCAATCGACCAATGCACGACTTCCGGCAGGTGTCGAGCTGTCCTACGATGGACTGCGGATTCCCTACTGAATTGAAAACCCGATCCTTCTCACGGTGCTGAACACCGGGGACAGGCAACCAGCATTATGCGAGACCACGAAGCCGCGATGAGCGTCTATGTTCAGTTGGCGGTCATGTCGGACCAGGCTCAACAGGTCCAAGTCCGCGATCGTTTCCTGCTGTTGGCCGGCGTCGAAGCGTGTCGGGCTGGCTGGCCCGAAGTGGCCGCGCGGTGTCGAGAAAAACTGCTGGCGTCCAAGCCGAAGCATCAAGCGCAACGACATCCGACACTGGCAGAAGCGCTACGCGACACCGACTTTCAATCGCTGGTTGTGCATTGGGAACGATATTGCCCGTTCGAGAAGGCGGAAGCGATGGTTCGCCAACTGAATCTGCCGCCCAGCAGTCCGACAGATCTGACGCTGGGCGAACGGATGCTGCAATTGCTTGCGGATTGAACCTCGCCGTGTCGCGGGTCGCTGATTAAAACCCAATCCTTCGGGTTCAACCGCTCTGGGCGACGTCTCCCAGATCAGTTGCGTCGTCGGAATCGCGAGACGTACTTGGTGCCGGTTCGACAAACGTACCGTGCTTCAATTGAGGGCCGGTCTTGTACTGATCCAGAATCGCCTGCAACTGTGGTGCATCGATCACTTCACGTTCCAGCAAGTCGCGCGTGATGTGTTCCATCGCCGGCCGACGCGTCGAGAGGATTTCGTGAGCCGTATCGTAGGCCGAATCGATGATGCGCCGCACCTCGAGATCGATCTCACGAATCGTTTCTTCGCTGTGCGAATAATCGTTTGCCGTACCACCGCCTGCCAAGAATGGATTGCTGCGAGTTTCGCTGTAGTGAACGCGCCCCAGCTTGGCACTCATTCCGAATTCCGTGATCATTCGCCGCGCCAGATCGGTCGCTCGTTGCAAGTCGTTCGAGGCCCCGGTCGAGTTTTCGTGATAGACAATCTCCTCGGCCGCGATCCCTCCCAGCAGTACGCAGATTCGGTTCTGTAATTCGGTCTTTGTCACCAGTTGACGATCTTCTTCGGGGCGCTGCAACGTATATCCCAATGCGCCTAATCCGCGAGGAATGATCGAGACCTTGTGAACGGGATCAACATGTGGCAACGAACAGGCAACCAATGCGTGCCCCACTTCGTGCCAGGCGACTCGCTGTTTCACCTCTTCAGGCATCACGCGCGCGGTCTTTTCCAGGCCGGCGACAACGCGATCAAAACCCTGTTCGAATTCATCGTTCGTGACCGACGACTTGTTATTTCGCGCCGCCAGCAGGGCTGCCTCGTTGACCAGATTGGCCAAGTCAGCGCCCACAAATCCTGCGGTTAATTTTGCGAGGTGCTTCAGGTTGACTCCTTCGTCCATTTTTACTTTGGCCGCGTGCACCTTCAGGATCGCTTCGCGCCCCCGAATGTCAGGTCGGTCAACCAGGATGTGCCGATCGAAACGGCCGGGACGCATCAAGGCCGGGTCCAATGTCTCAGGACGATTCGTCGCACCCAGGACAATGACGCTCTGGTCCGAACCAAAGCCGTCCATTTCTACGAGCAGCGCGTTCAACGTCTGATCGCGTTCTTCACCGCCGCCAGGTGAACCATGGCTACGCACCTTGCCAATCGCGTCGAGTTCATCAATGAAGATGATGGCTGGCGAACGTTGTCCCGCTTGCTGGAACATGTCGCGCACGCGCGCGGCACCGACACCAACGAACAGTTCCACAAAGTCGGAACCCGACAATCCGAAGAACGGAACGCCTGCTTCACCAGCCACGGCTTTGGCGAGCAGCGTCTTGCCAGTCCCCGGCGGGCCGACCAGCAACACTCCGCGTGGAATGCGACCACCCAGGGCCTGATATCGTCCTGGATTGCGCAAGAAGTCCACGATCTCGCGCAGTTCTTCGACGGCTTCATCAATGCCGGCGACATCGTTGAATGTGATACCAATTTCTTCTTGCGCAAACAGCTTGCCGCGGCTGCGGCCGAATGCGATGGCGGAACCGGGTCCCCCCATTCGGCGAAACATGAGCCAGAAGCAGCCTAGACAGATCGATGTGAAGACCGTCAGCCAGAGGATTTCTCGCCACGGTGAAGGGCCTTCCTGGAATCCCCATTGCGGGATTTTTTCTTTTGTCAGCAACTCGTTCAGGCGCAGTTTTTCGACATCGCTGATTCCGAGAATCGGGACGGTATACTGCCGGGCGACCGCTTTCGAATTCACGACGTTTTTTGGTTGATCCTGAAACGTGATTTCGGCATTACTGCGGCGCAGCTCAAAGACGTTGAGATGACTGAACGTGTGGTCTTCCAGCCGCGAAATGAATTCGCTGTAGGTCAACGTTTCGCCGCGCCATTTGGATGAGAAACCAAAGATGATGGCCGCGACGACAGCGGCGATCATCAAGAACCAAAACAGATTGCTCGATCCGCCGCCCTTGTCAGGTCGCTTGTTATTGGAATCGGGCGTTTCCGGTGGTCGTTTCGAATCAGCCATGGCGAGGGGGATATCCTAGTGGACATTGTGAATTCTTGGCGAACAAGAATTCAGGGACGAGCGGCCACTTCCGCAGCCGCAAACCGATAAACTTTAGGCCGTTAATCCAGCATGGTCAACTATCATCGCTCGTCATTGAAGATCAACTCAGGATGATCACTCGGACGCGGATTTGTCAGACGGGTCGTGAAACGATTGACGAGTAGGTGATCTGACAGAACAACCGTTGTTCTTTGAAGTTACGGAGTTCAACTTGTGTTTCAAACACCACGTCAGCCTGATTTTCTCAACGGGGAACGGATTCGAGTCTTGCGGGTGAACAACCCAACTGACCGATCCGGTTGGAACAACCATCCGTTATCTCGTTTTAGGCAATCTTCGCAGCAAGTGATGATGTCTGTCCTGGTCCTGGTCATTTCAACCGTGATGGCTGAACCATTGATGGCCGTTGATGCCATCGACCGGCTGGCATCAGAAAGATTGAAAGCGGTTCACCTCGCAATCGAAAAACTGAACTCTGAACGTCACGAAATCTCGCGACCGGGGCCTCTGAAGGACTATCGCGCCAATCTGCACGTGCATTCAGCTTTTTCTCATGACAGTCGTGGAACAATCGAAGCGATTGTGGCCGCGGCCAAAGCGACTAACACATCGGTACTGATGTTCACCGATCATCCGGCGAACCACTACGACGTTTTTGCCGACGGCCATCAGGGAATGCGCGACGGAGTGCTGTTAATTCCGGGTGCCGAGACGAACGGCATGCTGTTGTACCCACGTGATCGCATCAATGCCTTTCTGTCCGAAAAGCCCCAGCAGTTGGCCGACATCGTCACTGACCGCGAGGGACTGGCATTTGTGTCACATCTGGAAGAACGGATGGATTGGAATCTGACCAACATTACGGGTGTCGAGATTTACAACACCCATGCCGATGCCAAAGATGAAAAGCGTCTGTTTGCGTCGATCCGGAATCCACTGTGGGTCATGAATTCGGCCGACCTGTTTCGTGAGTACCCGCAGGAAGCTTTTTCGTCACTGCAAGATTATCCGGCGGATTACCTGAAGCGCTGGGATGAATTGTGTTCCCGTTTCCCTCATACCGGCGTCTCTGCCAACGATTCTCACCAAAACCTGGGACTGACGATTCGCCTGGCTGACGACAACAAAGTTCGGTTGGAAGATGCGCTGGGCAAAGACCTGCTCACACTGGATACCCAAGCCTTCCGCGCGTTCAAACCGATTCCCGCAGATGCCAAAGTCGGCGACATCCTGTTTCAACTACGACTGGACGCGTACGAGAACAGCTTGCGGCACGTGGGGACGCATCTCTTGATGACCGACCTATCGCAGCCGGAAGTCTGGCAGGCACTTAAACAGGGGCATGCGTTTGTGGCGTTCGACTGGTTGACAGACGCCACCGGTTTTGATTTCGCGGCGATCGTCGGAGACACGCGTCATGAAATGGGCAGTTCGTTGAAGTTAAAGCCCGGCTTGCAGTTCATCGGGCAATCGCCTCTGGCGGCACATTGGAAGTTGATGCGCAACGCCCAATTGTTTGCCGAATCCGATGGCGATCGACTAGTGAAAACGATCGATCAAGCGGGCATCTACCGTGTGGAACTCTGGCTGAATGTTGCCGAGGAATCGCGTCTGTGGGTGCTGTCGAATCCGATCTACGTTAACGAATGAATTGCGCCGGTTCTGAGGTTTTTCATCCGACGTTCGCATCGCAGTAAACTGCTCGATACGAGTCACATCCGACAGATTCGAATCTTGTGATGAGTCTTCCCGAAGGCTTGATGATTCTTTTGTGAAGTCCTCGTTTTGTGATTGCGTCGACCAGACCAAGTCTCGACACTGTCGGCGTCAAAATCGGTGTTCGTCTTTTCAGAGGCAGATATGTCGGAAAAATTGTCGACGCGTCGCAAAGGAATCATTCTGGCTGGTGGATCGGGTACGCGGCTGTATCCCATCACCCATGTCGTCAGCAAGCAATTGCTTCCCATCTACGACAAACCGATGATTTTCTATCCGCTGTCGACATTGATGCTGTCGGGGATCCGCGAGATCCTGATCATTAGTACGCCTCAAGACCTCCCTCTCTTTCGTCGACTATTGGGCGATGGATCGCAGTGGGGCGTGCAATTCGAATATGCCGAACAACCGCGTCCCGAAGGATTGGCACAGGCGTTTATTATCGGTGCCCCATTTGTCGGGTCAGATCCATCCTGCCTGATCCTGGGCGACAATATTTTCTACGGTCACGATTTGCCTGTCTCGCTGCAGACGGCCGATCGTCGCACGGACGGAGCCACTGTGTTCGCCTATCACGTGCGCGATGCGCGCAGTTACGGGGTCGTGGAATTCGACCCCAACGGTCGAGCGATCTCGATCGAAGAAAAGCCCGCTGTCCCACGATCGAACTACGCTGTCACGGGCCTGTACTTCTATGACAACGACGTCTTGCAGATCGCGCGGAATCTGAAGCCTTCGGCACGGGGTGAGTTGGAAATCACCGATGTCAACCGAGTGTATCTCGAGCGAAAACGGCTGAGCGTCGAGATCATGGGACGCGGCAGCGCATGGCTTGATACCGGCACACATGATTCGTTGCTGGACGCCAGCACGTTCGTTTCGGTCCTCGAGAGTCGCCAGGGCCTGAAGATCGCGTGTCCCGAAGAAATCGCACTTAAGCTGGGTTACATCGACGCGGAACAGGTCCGCAAACTGGCCCATCCGTTGCGGAATTCGAATTACGGCAAATACCTGCTAAGCCTGGTTGAGACGGCCTGATTCATTCCATTGACGGCGGTTTCGCCTTCAACCGGCGCAGGTCTGCCGCAAAGTTAACGGACGTGAATCGTGCTGCGCGACACCCATCGTAAACCTGGATCACGTCGCCCAGTGGAACTTCGCCGGCGATCTCCAGGATGATCGGCACGGTTGTGCTCGCCGTCGCCAAGCCTTTCAGCGCCGTCGCCAATTGATTCAGATCGCGAAATTCCTGACCTTCCAAGAACGCTGTCGTCACGTCGTCATTTCGTTTCAGGCGGATCCAGGCCTCGCCCAGTGGCTTCTCCATTTCGAGGGGAGAGGCCGATCCGACTGAGCCGGCGCGAAAGTCTGTCGCCAACAACAACTCTTTCATGTGGCCAGTTGAAGCGCAAATGAAAAAGATCAGCAACTGAAAGACGACATCGATTAAGGGCGTCATCGCCGTTTGCATGTCGACTTGCGACGCTCGCTGGCGTGAGGTGGGGATGCGCATGATGAGGTTTCGCGAAGGGAATTCGTCGCCATCGATACGTTACTCGAATAGGGCACTCGACCCTAGTCGAATCCGGCCGCGCGACTTGACGACACCTCAGAAATTCGCCTAAGTCCTTTCACATTAGGTCAATTGGCTGGCCCAGGATTCAAATTGTGCCGATCCAGAAACATTCATCAATTTCCATTGAAATGTTTGTTCAGTTCCGGCGATAATCGAGGTCCGCTGACGATCCCGCCCTTGCTCCTTAGCTAAACTTTCCTGAGTGATAAACTGCCAGGAAGGAGAATTTCCACCGATGCTCAGCCTGCAATCTTCAGGAGTGCGATTGTGCGATCGAATCACTCGACGAGAAGTGATGCGGATCGGCGGTTTGGGTGCCTGTGGATTGTCGTTGTCGCAGTTGTTGAACGTCGGGATGTCCCGCGCTAGCGAACTAGGAATTGGTGGAAGTCTGATTCCATCTGGAGGCAAGGCGAAATCGTGCATCGTCCTGTTTCTGATGGGTGGACCGCCTCAACAGTCAACGTGGGATCCCAAACCAAACGCTCCGAATGAAGTGCGCGGTCAAATCAGTGCGATTTCCACCTGCGTTCCTGGCGTGCAATTTGGCGAACTGATGCCCAAGTTGGCCCAGCGCGCCGACAAACTGGCGGTGCTGCGTGCCGTTTCGACAAATGACAACGCGCATTCTTCGAGCGGCTATTACATGTTGACCGGGCGGCCGCATACACCCATGAATGCCGAGAACGCCAATCCCGGCCCACCGAATGACTGGCCCAATCTTGGTTCCGTCGTGCAGCGGCTGTCGCCCCCGGCGCAGAACCTGCCGACCGCTGTTCGGTTGCCGAACCACATTTTCAATACCGATGGATCGGTCTGGCCAGGGCAAGATGGCGGCATGCTGGGTCATTCGGCCGATCCCTGGCTGTTCCGTTGTGCTCCCGCGTCACCGGACTATCGAATCCTCGAATTCCAACTGCCCGACGAAATCTCGATCGGCCGTCTGGGTTTGCGTCGAGATCTCGTTCGTTCCATCGATCGACAGCAGGATTCGACATTGGGGACCGGCATGGTCAAGACGTTCGGCGAGCAGCAACAGCGTGCGTATAGCGTGCTGTCCTCGGCAGCGTCGCGCGGTGCTTTCGACCTCTCCGTTGAATCGGTGGTAACGCGGGCTCGATATGGTTCGACACAGTTTGGCCAAAGCTGTCTGCTGGCACGGCGCTTGATTGAAGCCAACGTGCGGTTGGTGCAGGTAAACTGGTTCCGTGGTCCGGACGAACCGAGCGACAAGCCCTGCTGGGATTCGCACGCCGACGAAACCAACCGCCTGAAGAATGTGCTGGTACCACCCACCGATGATGCATTCTCGGCGCTGTTGGACGATTTGAGTGATCGAGGGATGCTCGACGAAACCATGATCGTCTGCCTGTCAGAATTTGGTCGGACACCGAAGATCAATGGAGCAGGTGGCCGCGATCATTGGGGCTCGGTCTTTTCCATCGCGTTAGCGGGCGGTGGAATTCAAGGCGGAACGGTGTATGGGACGTCCGATGACTTGGGCGGCTATCCGCGATCGGGACGAGTGGGGCCGGAAGACATCACCGCAACCATGTTCCATTGCCTGGGGATCGCGCCGGAATCCGAATTCCACGACAAGCAGGGGCGCCCCCATGCCGTCAGTCGCGGGCAAGTCATTCACTCGATTCTGAGCTGACAGCGACTCGTTTAGCCGGGGCAATCAATTCGACCCGCCGCAGATTCGCTGTTCAGATTCCACTGCCATCTTCGAAGTGATGCGGGAACTGCTGATCCATATCGATCGCAGGAACGCAGGTTTCGCTGCGAGCGACGATGCGGGCGGGGACACCCGCGACGGTGCAATGAGCGGGAACCGAATCGAGTACCACGCTGCCAGCACCAACTTTGGAACCAGCGCCGATCTCGACATTGCCCAGAATCTTCGCGCCGGCACCGATCAACACACCCTGACGAACCTTTGGATGTCGATCGCCTGACTGCTTGCCGGTTCCACCGAGCGTGACTTCGTGCAGGATCGAAACGTTATCTTCGATCACGGATGTCTCGCCGATGACGATCGAGGTGGCATGATCCATCAGAATCGCTGCACCGATCCGCGCAGCAGGATGAATATCCACACCAAAGACTTCCGAGATCCGGTTCTGCAAAAAGACGGCCAGTAATCGATCGCCCTGCTGCCAATGCCAGTGAGCGACGCGGTATGCCTGCAGAGCTTGAAAGCCTTTAAAGAACAGGAACGGAGTCAAAAATCCACCGGCAACAGGATCTCGATCGACAACGGCCTGCAGATCACGACGAATCGCGTCTTGAACCGCTGCGTCTTGTGAAAAGACATGAACGATCAAGACCTGCAGTCGGTCTTTGCTCAGTCTTTCCGTCGCCAGTTTATCGGACAGAACTCCTGCTAAAGCTTCCTCCAATCGAACAGGAGTAAAGACGACCTGATCCAGAAAATGACTTAGGCAAGAACCATTCTGTTGTTCTCGTCGGGCTTCCTGCTGAATGGATTTCCAGATCAGATCGACGTCACTGGTAATGCTGCCCGTGCGAATACCACGATCAGGTTCGGCGGGATTCGAATTCGCACCGAACTCGGCAGCATGGTGTGACGTGTTCTGTGACAGCGTGGAATGCGGCTGAGTTGACGATGGCACGAAGTTGTCCGATCTGAAAGTGAATCAATCTGGATGCTTGGACTTGAACTGTCGTTTTCGTGCGACACGCTCAATCTGAGTCACGCTGCCGTTGCGCACAATAATGGTGACCTCACCAAACTGAAGTCCGCGCAGCGCCTGGCGAATATTGTCGGCAACGTCGTTCGGAACTTCAAATGCAGAACTGTCATCCAGGATTCCGCGGGCTGTCGTTTCCATATCCATTTCCCATCATCAGTGGGGTGAGTTCACATCAATCAGAATTCTTGAATCGGTCGCCACTTGCCACTGGCGAGGGCATCAATGGCCGCCGAGGAATCTTTGGCTTCAACGACCTCGAATGATCGTGAGCCCCATCAACCCGAACCGATTCCACCACCGTGGACACACCGGCGACTCGCCTCGCGACTCGGATCGCTTGAGCCTTGTCATCATGGCTGGCGACGACACCAGATAATTCCACAATCCCGCAGAACGCTGTGGCGTGCAGACCATCGAATTTCGAGGGGTGCTGAGCGTTCAATGCAACCTCGACTCGAGCACCGGTTTCATAATTATGAGTGGACTGATAGAGACTATTGAGAGCAACCATGGCAGGACCTTTGCGGCTGTGAATTTGACAGCGGAACTGTTGTGAGAAGACGTTGACTTGAGCGATCAGGTTCACGCGGTTTCAAGACCGCATGAATTGGCATCGCAATCGACAGCATCAACACAGCTTGCCGCATGGTCAAATTGACTGGGCCGGTACCGGGGAATCCCAGTAACCCCACGCGCAGAAAATGGTTCGGACGACCGCACAGGTCCCCTGCGTGGCTTCGCAGGCGAACTCAGGTCGTGGAGAAGGTCCATCATCCAACTCACAAATGTGTAAGTCATTATTTTAAGATCGCTTGCACAACGACAATTAAATATCACTAATTCAATCGTGTATTTATTATCGACTGGCGATCGATTCTTGTCAAGTCGACTTTCCGCAATTTTGAAAACTGGCCGCACACTGACGTCATTTACAGCACGAGTAATCTCGATCAGAGGTGGTGGGGGCAATCACATTTACGCTTGTACCGACAGCCCAAGAGCATGAACCTCACGGTTGTACAGCATCGCAAGCCTTCTCACGCATTGTGGGTCCGTGTTCGATCTGTGTTGATCAGGACAACTGAACTACAATCTGCCCGACGATGCTGCCTTCAACGCGACTAGAAAGCCTGACACATTGTGGGTCCGTTCCTGCTGCTTAACGTTGCGCTGATCGGCTTCTTCGGTTTTGCGGCACTCTATCACTTTTTCCTGTGGATCTCGTCGCGTCGCGAACCGTTGTTGGCCGTCTTTGCGGCCGACTGTGCCGTTCGTGCACTCTTCAGCAGCGTGATGATCGCAATCTGCACCGCGCCGGCCATTCCAGAAGCCTCCAGTGCCGTCCACCTGCGAATCACCTTCGGTATGCTCATGATGGTGACGTGGGTGTGGAGTCTGTCGTTGATTGCGGAGTCGCGGTTACATCGCTTCGCCTGGTTCGCAACGATCGTCTTTGCAGTGATGGTACCTGTTCATCAATTCGTCTTTCCCTTGAACCCTCCCGTACTCTCTGTGGCAATGTTTCAGCTTCCCTGGGGAGAACGCATCTCGAACCCCCATCTCGGTCGACCCGGCTGGTGGTTGCTGCCGCTGTATGCGCTGGTCCTGTCGATCGAACTGTACGGACTGCGCTGCGGCCGACACATCTGCAAACGAGATCGCCTCGGTGGTACGTTGATTCTGCTCGCCTCATGCTCACTACTGCTGCTGCATGGGGCGCACATTTCACGAGTCTTGCGACTGTTCGATTTCCCCTACCTGGGCGTCACGGGGCATGTCTTCTGGGGTTGCATGATCGGCCTGTTTATTGCCCGCCGCAACTATCAACTGCGCGAACAACTGATCATCAGCGAACAACGCTTTCGCGGCATCTTCGACCAGGCCTTTGACATGGTCAGCCTGATGACCACCGATGGAATTCTGATTTGCAGCAATCGCACGTCTCTGGAATTCGCGGGCGTGACATCTGACAGTGTTCTCGGCAAGCCCTACTGGATGACTCCCTGGTGGGCGCATTCGAGCGAACTTCGTGATCAGTTGCAGCAGGCGATTGGTGAAGCGTCACAGGGGCAGGTGGTCCGCTTCGAGGCCACGCATCCTGACGCAGCAAGTCGGTTGGCTCATTTCGATTTTTCATTGAAGCCCGTCCGAAACGAAAGGAATGAAATCGCGTTCGTCATTGCCGAGGGGCGCGATATCACTCAGCGAAAGCAAACTGACGAAGAACTGCGCGCCAGCCACCTTCGTTCGGAATCACTCTCGCGTCAGTTGATCACAGCTCAGGAAAGTGAACGCCGTGTCCTGGCGCGCGAGTTACATGATGAAATCGGTCAGGTATTAACCGCGATCAAAATGAACTTGCGCCGGGGTCAACGAGCCAACCCTGCCACGTTGCAACAAACACTGGAAGAGAACTTGCAGATGGTCGATCAAGCCATTGGTCAGATTCGCAATCTCTCGCTCAGCCTGCGACCACCACACCTTGACGCACTCGGCTTGGTCGCCGCATTGCATTGGCTGGTTCAACATCAGGCACGACTCGGTGGATTCGAAGGCGAGCTCGATGTCGACCTGGGCGACATTCAGATTCCATCCGATCTAGAAACAATCTGTTTCCGAATCGCACAGGAAGCGCTAACGAACGCCTTGCGCCACGGCAATCCGTCAAAGGTCGAAGTCAAACTGCGCGTGACCGATCAACGGTTGTGTCTGACAATTCACGATGACGGCATCGGCTTCAACTACGAAGAAAGTCTGCAACGAGCGACGCGCGGCGACAGCTTTGGTCTGACCAGCATGGAAGAACGCGCCTGCCTCGCGGGCGGTCAGATCCGGATCGAGTCGACCGCCGAACTGGGCACCAAAATCCTCGTCGGTTTCCCGCTACCAAAGCAACAACCGGCGTGAGCCATGCCGTTGCGGATTCATCGTGCGGGGTGGTTGCGATTGAGACCGTGCGAGCCATTGCGTCCGCTCGAAATCGGGTGCTACGACGCAGCAAAATGGATTGATGGATGCTACACTCTGGGTTCCTCGTTTTTTTGGAGATGCTCACTGTGTGGACCACTGTCCGTCGCCCATTTGTGCTTGTACTCGTCTGGTTCGTCGCCATGAATTCGGGTTGGTTGCTGGCCGGACCACCGGTCGCACCGACCGATCCACTGCCTCCTGTCAAACAACAAACCAAGTTCAAGTTGCCGGCCGGGTTTGAGATCCAACTGGTTGCGGCTGAACCCGATATTCAGAAGCCGATGAACCTGGCATTCGATGCACGGGGCCGACTGTGGGTGACTCATTCGATCGAATACCCCTTTGCCGCGAAAGAAGGAGCAGAGCCGCGCGATGGATTAACGATCCTCGACGGAATCGGTGCCGACGGCCGCGCCACAAAAGTCACCAGGTTTGCTGACAAGCTGAATATTCCAATCGGTATCCTGCCCTTACCGAGTGGACGTGAGGCGATCGTCTGGTCGATTCCCAACATCTGGAAGCTGACCGACACAGATGGCGACGGAACTGCCGACAAACGGGAGGTGTTGTACGGACCGTTTGATTTCGTCGACACGCACGGCAATCAGAATTCGTTTCGATTGGGGTTGGATGGTTGGGTGTATGCTTGTCACGGGTTTCGTAATTCGTCCAAGATCAAACTGAAAGGCGAAGGCCCGGTTGTACTCGAAATGCAGTCGGGCAATACCTACCGCTTTCGTCCGGACGGCAGCGCCATCGAGCAACTCACTTGGGGTCAGGTTAACCCGTTCGGGATGTGCGTCGACGCCCGCGGTGATCTCTTTACTGCCGACTGTCATTCGAAGCCGATCACAATGCTGTTGCGCGGTGGCTATTACGACAGCTTTGGAAAACCACACGATGGTTTAGGGTTTGCCCCGATCACGACATCGGACGATCACGGATCAACGGGGATCGCCGGGATTGTGGATTATTCCTCAAATCATTTTCCGGCCGAATACCGCAATTCGATGTTTGTTGGAAATGTCGTCACGAACATCGTTCACCGCGATCAACCCCAGTGGCGCGGCTCGTCTCCCTGGATCGAGAAGCCTGAAGATTTCCTGACCTGCAGTGACTGGTGGTTCCATCCAGTTGATTTGCAACTGGGTCCCGAAGGCGCGCTGTACGTCTGTGACTTCTACAACTCGATCATCGGACACTACGAAGTCGACTTGTTGCATCCGAAACGTGATAGAACACGCGGACGCATCTGGCGGATTGTTTACACGGGAGACCGCAAAAAGCCTGCACCAGCCGTCCCCAATCTGGGCCAATTGTCGCTCGATGAATTGATCAATCGCCTGTCTGATTCGAATGGGACCGTGCGTAACCTGGCTGCATTTGAACTGGAACAACGATTCCGCGAAACGGGTCTGCCCAAGGTCCTGGCGCGGTTGGACGTGCCACTCGCGACGGCACCGGATGAAGCGAAGAATCAAGCCAACGAACACGTGCAGGCGATGTGGTTGCTATGGCGTAGCGGCAAGTTAACCAATGCACTGATTCAAAAGTTCGCGACCAATGCGGCTGCCGTTGTGCGAATTCACCTGATCAAGTTACTGGGTGAAATCGCTGAGTGGTCACCAGAACAGGCAGGCCTTGTTCGAGACGCTGCGCGCGATGCCGATCCCTTCGTCCGCCGCGCTGCTGCCGAAGCGTTGGGACGTCATCCTGACTCCGCCAACTTGCAGACATTGGTTCATCTGTGGAAGTCGACCGCAACCGAAGACGTGCAATTGATTCAGGCCGCCCGGATTGCATTGCGTAACCAACTGCGGCCCGCCAGTGCCGTCGAACAAATCGCGCAGGTAAAACTGTCGAAGGAGGAACTCGCCCGCGTCGCCGAGATTGCCTTGGCCGTTCCCAGCGAAGCAGCGGCCTGGTTCACATTCGATTATTTGCGACAGCACGAGGTGCCTCAGCCGGTGGCCGAACACAGCCTGTCACACGTCGCTCGATATGTCAGTGCACAGCGACTGGACGAAGTCGCCGAATACATTCAAAAGACTTTTCCTGACGACATTACTCGACAGGCGACGTTGTTCCATTCGCTCTTCACGGGCCTGACAGCACGTGGCGCCAGACTGTCCCCCGATACGGCGATTGGCCGCTGGGGAACCAAGTTAGTGACGAAGTTGCTTGATCCGGCACAAAACCATTCAGCCCCATGGGAGAATACACCTCTCGCCACGGCACCCACGGCCAGTCCATGGGGTATCCGTCCACGCCAATCGGCCGATGGTAAGCCAGACGATCTGTTTTTTGACAGCATCGCCAATGGAGAACAACTGACCGGAATATTGCGATCGGCCCCCTTCAAGCTTCCGCCCAAACTGACGTTCTGGTTGTGCGGCCACAACGGACTGCCGGGGACGACCGTTCCGCCGGTTAACCACGTTCGATTGAAGTTGGCCGATTCTGGCGACGTGATTGCACGCGAGATTCCTCCGCGGAATGATATCGCTCGCGAAATCACGTGGGACCTGCAGCGCTGGGCGGGAAAACAAGGTGTCTTTGAAGCGGTCGATGCGGATACTGCGACAGCGTATGCCTGGTTGGCTGTCGGTCGGTTCAGCCCTACCGTGGTTGCACAACCCGTTCCCGATTTTTCGTTCACGGATACTTCGCTGGTCTCAGCCGTGCAAGCGGCAGATCAACTGAAGCTTAACAAACTCGCCGGCCCGATCATTTCGCTGATATCCAGTGCTGGTGCCGATCTTCCTGTGCGCAATGCAGCCGCGCAAGTGGGACTCAATCTCGATCGCAACGCGGCCATTACGGCGCTGACGCAATTGATTCAGAACCCCACCGAACCTGCTACATTGCGCTCTCAAGCAGCACAATTATTGGGATCGGTAAACACATCGGTCTCGCGTGAGGCTTTGGCAGTCGCGCTGAAGGCGGCTCCGGCTCCGTTGCAACAGCCGATCGCGCTGGCACTCGCCGGCAGTCCGGAGGGGACCGAGTTGCTGTTCTCGCTGATTGCCACCGGCCGGGCGTCGGCTCGACTGTTGCAGGACAAACCAGTGCTCGACCGGCTGGGTGTCGCGGCCAATCCCGAGCGTGCGAAACGGGTCGCCGAACTGACCCAAGGGTTGCCTGCCGCCGACGATCGCATGAAAGAGTTGATCGTCCGGTTCTCAAAGAGCTTCGCCAACTCCGACGCCACACCAGAAGCGGGCCTGGCCGTATTTAAGAAGTCCTGCGTCGCCTGCCATCGAATCAATGACGAGGGCGGCAAAGTGGGGCCTCAATTGGACGGTGTCGGCAATCGAGGACTTGAACGATTACTGGAAGACGTTTTGGACCCCAATCGCAACGTGGATGCGGCATTCCGGGCAACCGTCGTCGAAAAGAAAGACGGACTGGTTGTGACGGGGTTGAAGTTGCGAGAAGAAGGATCGGCGTTGATTCTGGGAGACAATCAAGGAAAAGAAGTTCGAATTGCTCAGGACGACATCGAAGAACAGCGGCTCTCAACCTTGTCACCAATGCCTTCGAACTTTGCTGACCAGCTTAATGAAAACGAGTTGCGAGCATTGATGGCCTACCTGTTGACGCAGCGCCAGGCCGTCAAGGCACCCTGAGAGGATGTCAGCTCCGGGTGGCAATCGCCGTCGTGATCATGCAGACACAGCCTTCTCGCGTTGAGAGATCTGCGTGTCGACTGCCAGCGGCGGCTCGGAAATAGTCACCCGGGCCGAAGCTCAGTTCACCGTCCTGGATGTCACCAGACAAGACGATGCATTCTTCGTCCGCGTCGTGATCGTGCGTCGGAAAACGGCAGCCCGCGTCGATCTTCAATAAGAAGGTCGAACGTCCTGCCGCGCGATCGTGATTCAGCAATCGAATGTGTGTCCCGGATTGACCGACGGAACGCCACTTGGCTTCGGCTGCCCGATGGACCACTAACGATTTCTTGGCGTCCTCGCGCGCGAGCGATTCAACGGAAGATTGGTTTGAAGTGTGCTGTGCTGTTCGCCTTTTGTCGGATCCAATTCGATTGAGCAACGAGGCCAAAATGCGGGGATCGGGTTCGACAGGCGGCAGGGACATCGACAATTGCTCGACAACTTCGGACCAATCGCGCCGACGCGTGGCGAAACCGGAATGCTGCGCAGCCAGCTCCACGGTTTGTCGCTCAGTGTCGCTCAGCGAATCCAATAAATCGCTCAGGACCAGTTCATCCTGATAAGTCGCGATCTCGTCCCGACGTTGTTCGTCGAACCCGACGTTGTCCCGCGATTTTGAATCGGGATTGGACATCATGTCGCCTCACTTTTCAGATCGCGCAGAATTCCTCGTAACTTCATCATCGCTGCTCGCATGCGAGTTTTGACGGTGCCCAGAGGAATCTGCAATTCATGAGAAATCATCTGTTGAGGCAGGCCGCAATAGTAGGACAAATAGATCGCCTGCTGTTGGTTCGGATCCAGTTGCAGGATTGCACTGCGGATGTTTTCCGCCAACTCCAACGCTTGAATTGCCAGTGAAGGATCATGTCGCACAACAGGGTCACTGCTCAGCGTTGGTACCTTTGTTCTGGCTTCGCGCCGAATCGCATCAATCGCCCGGGATCGCGCGATCAACAACATCCACGCGGCCGCCGTTGCTCTGGCCGGATCATAATCTGAGGCCGATCTCCAGACCTGCCAGAATGTTTCTTGCAACACGTCATCTACCTGCTGTCGATTCTTCAACAGTTTCAGCAGCAGCGCCTGAATCCGAGGCGCGTAGCGCGCGTACAGCGAACTGAACGCAGACACTTCTCCCGCGCCCACTCGCCCTACGAGCTGCTCATCTGACTCCGGCATCATCTGGTTCAGTCTTTGGCGGCAGCATCGTTCCCAGCCAATTGAAACGATCTGCACGACACTTATCGAAGACAAAGGATTACGAGGCGAGTCACGACCCGGATTGATTTTCCTGGACGAATTCGCGGTTTCAAGCGAAATCGTTTTTTTGCAATCCGTCCGCGTCAGAAATGCGTAACTGCTCACCAAGTTGTCACGAATTGAAACCACTTGATGTGCGAATACCGGTTAACGACGCATCAGGATTGTCATCAATTCAACAACTGAAGCGACGATTCAATTCACCAAAACTGAGGAGCTGAAATGCCTACTCGATCTGCCTGTTATGTGGCCTTTGTGATTTTGATTTCGGAGGTTTCCTGGAGCGACTCGGCCGATGCAGGACATCGCCGCTGGCGGCGTCAATGTTGTGCACCAACCGCATGTTGTTCGACTGGGATATCAACCGCAGCGATGCCAATCATGGCTCCTGTGCCGACTGCTGTTCAGAAATCGTTGTATGATCGATTGGGAGGCGAATCTGCGATCACGGCTGTGGTCGACGAATTTGTGGGGCGTGCCGCCGGCAATCCCAAAGTGAATTTCACGCGTGCTGGAACGGCCAACGAATGGAAAGTCACTGACGCGAATGTCGCTCGTCTGAAGAAGCATCTGGTGCAATTGGTCTGCGCTGTTTCGGGCGGACCACAAAAGTATGAAGGCCGCGACATGAAGTCAGTCCATGCCAACATGGCGATCACCAATGCCGAATTCGACGCGCTCGCCGGTGATCTCATCGGTGCGCTCAAAAAATTCAATGTCGCTCAAGCAGAGATTGACGAACTAGTGAAAATCGTTGCGGGCACTCGATCGGACATCGTTGAAAAGCCGTGATCCAATCGAGCCGATTCTGCCAGTCGTCATTGATTGAGCTCATGATTGGTTCGTATTCCGACCGATTGCGCAGGACAACAAGTACTGTTGAAAACAAAAAGCATCCAGCGGCAGCGTCTTACGCCTGTCACTGGATGCTTTGTTCTGTCGCTTCGGACGGATGTCAGTGACAACCGTTATTTTGCCGACTTCACGGGCCGGCAGGGCTTGGGACCGGCGCTGGCGGCTACCCGAGTCGGTTGGGTCGGTTGCGACAATCGCTTTGGAGCCTTGGCCACGGTCGCTTCTTCGGCAAAAGCGACTTCGATAATTCGCGGCGGTTGACTGCGTCGCGAGGTTTGCTGTTCCATGTCCAATTCACGTTGCTTGGCTTCGGACAGTCGATTCACCATCGATTCAAGTCGAGTGAACTGATCCTGCATTTGTTGGATTTCTTGCTCTTTCTGAGCGAGTTGCTCACGCAGCCGTCGTTCATTTGAGCCGACGCAAGGTGCAGGTGGAACACAAAGATCCCGTGGTGTTTCGATCGAACGAGGTGTCTCAATCGATCGTGGCTTTTCCTCTTCCAAGCTGCGTGGAACCTGGTTGAACTCAAGAGCTCGCTGTTCAACCCAGGGGGCTCGCGATGCCTCGACTTGCATTTCCGGCAAGCGTCGGTACTTGACGAGTCCCGGCAATCGCAGTTCCGGAAGATCGAAAGACATCGCCGGCAGGCGAAGCCCGAATCCTCGAATTCCATATTGATTCGATTCGCCAGTCTGCTCTCCCGTTTCGGGAGCTCGCACATACGTTCCTCTTGGAGCTTCAAGCGAACGCGGTGCTGGCTGCTCCAAGCTGCGGGTCGTGCTACATGTCGGAGGACAATTTGCGGGAGCTTGACAGCCGTCCGACTGCGCGAAACAAGTTCGCTCTGCTGCGCCCAACAGCAGAATGGCGAGGGCAATCTTCTTCATGACTATCGCTTCCGTGCAGATTAAGTGTTTGGTTTTCGTGGCCAAAGTCACTCGACTTGAGCCGCGTGATCAAGTTCCACTATTTGGCATTGATGGTCCGGTCGAGTTTTTCAACGACGACGGTCAAACGGCTGGTCAAATCCGTCAATTTCGCGACGTCCTTTTCCAACTTGTCGAGGCGATCCTCATCAGACAGTGCGGGCTCACCGTTCAACGCTCGAGTCGCTGTCTCGCTACGGCGAAAGTCACGAGCAGCCTCGGTCCGCAATCCACGAAGGACAACTTCATTCGAGACGGGAACAGCCTGACCTGCCGTCACGACTGCTGGCACGGCGAACGAAACCGGGCCTCGCGGTGCGTCGGGAGGACAGCAGCAATGGCGCTTTGGTCGGCAGCATGGATCTGCTGAACAGGCGCACGGCTCACATTTCGAATGCTTAGAACAACAGAAAAAGCCCGCCTCGGACCGTCCTGCATTGATCCCGATGACGGCTGTCACGACTGTCAACAATCGGACCCATTTGGGAGACATCGATTCACCCCGTCCTTAAGAATTGATTCCTGTGATCCGGTGGCAACCCTGCGACCGGCATTACGTCAGTATTTCGGCGAGACTCAATGGCTGGCTGAGCGTTGAGGTGAACAGTTGCAACAAATCGCGCCAGCTCATCAAAATCGGCCGCTATAACCGTTTCAACTGGCACTACGTTCAATCCGCCGATACGTTCGAGTGGTGAAATATGCCGCTTTCTCCCAGTCGCACTTTTAAAACTGTCATCGAATAATTACGACAACGCCAGCAAGCGTGCGATTGGATTGAACATGGTTCGACACGAATGTTCATATTTGATGCGATACTGACTTGTGGGCGACAAACCTACCCCCGTATAATGTTCATGTCTTTCAAATGCCCTATCTTCACATCTGCAGCGTTTATGGAGGGATCAAACGAAATGACTAGGTATGCACTCTGTATTGGAATAGATCAGTATCCGTCACCCAACACGCTGAACGGGTGTGTGTCTGACGCAACAAGCTGGGCATCAATTTTGAGAGCGCAGGGCTTCAACTCCGTGCAGATGCTGACCGACCAACAGGCGACATTTGGTGGTTTTCTCGGTGCGGTCAATCAAATCGTTCAAACTGCAGTTCCTGGTGATGTCGTCGTGATCACATACTCAGGACACGGAGCGAAGGCGCCGACAGTGAACGGCCAAATGTACGCGGAGGGATTGGTGCCCATCGATTTCGGAACCAATGGCTTTATCGTTGACGATGATATTGGTCCGATTTTTGACGCGGCGCGGCCGAACGTTGCCATCAATTTCATTCTAGATTCTTGCTTTTCGGGTGGTGCGAAGCGGTTTTTGAGTAACGCACCCACCACGGTCGCTCCTGGCGCTGCGATTCGCATTCGTCGACTTATTGCAACTCCAGAGATGATCCAGGTGCATCAGGCCGCCCATGCGCGCCGACATCAGAATCGAGCCCTGACCACGCCTGGACTGTTACGGGAGTGCATCTTTGCGGCGAGTGCCGATAACCAGGTCTCGTTGGAAAACTCTAATGGTGGTTACTTCACGCAATCGGCCATTCGAGTGCTACAATCCAATCCAGGGCAACTTTCGAATTCATCATTCGTAAGCCAAGTGATTAGTCTGGTTGGCAACCTTTCGCCAGATTTCACTGAGAACCAAGGACTCCCTCAACATCCGCAGTTGAGGTGTCCCACCGACCTGCAGAACGGAGCGTTCCTGGGTCCAATCGGGATGTCGACTGGGACAGGGAATCAAACCTTCAATACGGGTAACCAATCCTTCAATACGGGTAACCAATTTACTCAATCCGGAAATCAGACTCCGCTGAGTTCAGTACCGTTGGTCACGACAGGCGTGTGCCAATTGCCGCAGAATCCGTCGGCCAGTGATTTGGTCGCCTACCTTCAGTGTATCAGCGCCACAACGCGAAATTTCCAAGGCCCAAACAACCATTAAATATCAGATCGTCGCGACCACAATATGGTCGATTCGCGATAAATCCACACGTCCTAAGCCGCTGTTCGACCGTGGCGACATTCCAAATACTCGGAGAGACTTATGACTGAGATTCGCTTAACACGCTTGGTGTTGTTTTTCTTGTTGATGGGAGCTTTGGCCAATCCGTTCACTGCCGACGCTTGCTCACGATGCCATCGCCGATCTTGCCAAGGCTGTTCGGGCACGTCACAGAACAACCGAAGTCTCAACACGGATACGCGAGATATCGGCTACAACCACCAGGAACTGATCAGATCGTTGCAGGGAGTCAGATCTCTGAATCAGACTAATCCTCAACTTGAAGCGATCCACCAACGACTGCTGGTCATTGAAGGAAATCAGGGTCCGAAGACACCGCCCGCAGTCAGAACAGTTGGCAATGATCGCAGTCTGGGAATTGCAGCTGCCGCAATGATTGTCCAAGAGGTGTTGGGCGAACTCCAAAAATTCGGAGGCACGCAGCTAACACCAGATCAGCAAACACAAAATCTGATCACCTCAATCGTGCCGATCTTGCAACAATTCGCAAATGGGGCGACACCGAATCCAAGCGGCCAACCGACTCAGCCCACACAACCACCACTCGCGGCTGCGAACCAAGCTGCCCTGCAATCGTTGCCTCCGGAAGTTCAACTGAGCGCCGCGGTCGGCCAGTTTTCCTTGGCCCTGAAGAATTACAATGACGCTCAAGCAGCAAAAAAAATAGCAGACCAAAAGGCGGCAGAGGCGAAGAAAGCAGCAGACGAAAAAGCCGCGGCAGATCAGAAGATAGTGAACGATCAATTGCAGACATCCCTCAAGGAACTGGCAGACAAAATCAGCAAGGTTGCACCGTAGAGGTTAACCGTAGTTCATTCGTTTAGGATTTAAGCGCGGGATTCAGTACACAGAGAAAGCGGGCTCCTTCGTGAGCCCGTTTTTTGTTTTGATGCCTTTTACACCACCCGGACAACAAGACTCAATTCACGACGACTTGGTCTCCCCGAAATCGGCAGTTTCGGCTATTCCTGATCCAGACCTGTTCGTTTGAAACAGCGTTTTCTGCTGGTGCTGGGTGGGGTGATCGTGCCTGCGAGTGATGCGAGAATCGATGGAACGGCATTCTTGCCGACGCCAATTCATTGGCTGGGAAGCCTTTGCGTTGAGTCGATCGTTGTGTTGGGTGATGTCGCCAGCTTCACCTGGTCCTTGTGTGGGTGGCTACTGGTTCGTCTGCCGCGCGGTCGTGTGCTGTGGCCGATTCTGAACGAAGTGGGTGTCCGTAGTGTGCCGGTCATTTGTGTGACGGGGCTGTTTATCGGCATGGTTCTGGCCGTACAGACTTTTGACACACTCAGTCAGATGCACTTTCAAAGTCATATTGGCTCTGTCATCAACGGTACGCTGGTGAAAGAGCTCGGCCCCGTTCTCGCTGCGGTCATGCTGGCCGGTCGCGTCGGTGGTGCGATCGCGGCTCAAATTGGCACGATGAAAGTCAGCGAACAGATCGATGCGCTGAAGGCTCTGGGTGCCGATCCGATTGCGTTTCTTGTGGTACCGCGATTTCTGGCCTGCTTCCTGATGATCCCCGCACTGACGATGGTTGCCGAAGGGTTGGGAATCTTTGGCGGCTGGGTGGTCTCAACTCAGATTTATGGCGTGAGCAGTCACTACTTCTGGAACTACTCGGACAGGTTCATCATGGCCTTCGACGTCGTCACCGGCGTGCTGAAGAGCATGTGTTTCGGGGCGGCGATTGCCATCATCGCCTGTCATCGAGGGTTTCGCTGCGGATCGGGTGCTGAAGGAGTCGGGCGGGCGGCGACCGAAGCGTTCGTGGCATCATTCGTCGCGATCCTGATCCTTGATTTCGTGATGGCGCTGTTCTCCATTCAATTGCTCAAGCTGCTGTGGAGATTGGGAGTTCCAATTTCCTGACGCACGTTCGCAAGTCACCAATCGCCCGACAAGGAGGTAACGAGCGTACGATGACACTTCTCGCCGCGTCCGCTGACCGATCACAACAGATCCCAAACCGCCATCAGGTGGCGGCCGAGTTGTCGCGCGTCTCTCGATCGTTCGGCGATCAACTGGTGCTGCGCGATGTGTCATTGCAGGTTCTTCGTGGCGAGACGCTGGTCCTGATCGGCGAGAGTGGTTGCGGCAAAAGTGTGACGACAAAGATCTTAGCAGGTCTGTTGGAACCGTCGTCGGGCGATGTGCTGTGGGAAGGGCAGTCGCTGAAAGATCGCAGTGCCGCTGAGCTACGACGCGATCGATTGCGATTGGGATACTTGTTCCAGGGGGCGGCCTTGTTCGACAGCATGACTGTCTACGAGAATATCGCATTCGGGCTGCGTGAAAATTCGAAGGTTCCCGAATCACAGATTCGCGCCATCGTCCTCGATCGATTGCGCGAGGTCGGTTTGAGTACCAGCACCGCGGATAAATGGCCGGCAGAACTCTCCGGCGGCATGAAGAAGAGAGTGGGTCTGGCGCGCGCGTTGGCGATGTCACCTGACATCATGATCTATGACGAGCCGACGACAGGCCTGGATCCTGTGATGAGTCGCGTCATCGATGATCTGATTCTGCAGATTCAGCAGCGGCGTGGCGTCACAGGTGTGGTTGTCACACACGATATGAACACGGTTCAAAGCGTTGCCGATCGGGTGGTCATGCTGTATCCGCTCGGCAAGTTGGGGGCACAACACCCACAGACCGTATTTGAAGGATCGCTGCATGACCTGTTGAACAGTGATGACCCACGTGTCTCGGAATTTATCGGCAGTAATCGGTCGTTCAGTGGCATCCCACGCGAACGCTCCATCGCCTGATGTCTTGAAATGATATGATCCTGAAACGGAAACGGATTTCCTGATCGCACCGAATAACTCGTAGATCTTCAGAACGTCTGCGAGTGAGGATGAACATGGCCACGGAACGGCAACTTCAATTTCGCGTCGGGCTGCTGGTCATCGTCTCAACGGCGGTCTGCGTCGGGTTGGTCGTTCGGTTCGGTGATACGGAAAACTACTGGAGGGCGCGCTATCCTCTCACGATTCATCTCGAAAACAGTGGCGGGTTGTATCCCTCCGCACCGGTGACTCTCAGTGGACTGACAATTGGATCCGTCCAAAAAATCGAATTGAATCAGTCACACGGTGGAGTCGACGTGCAGATCGCGGTTCAAGAGTCGATCTTGTTGCCGACTGACAGCAGGCCTGTCGTCGCTCGGTCGTTGATGGGCGAAGCAGCGGTCGAGTTCATTCGAGGTTGTAGTGAGGATTCTCTTAAGCCAGGCGATCGAGTCAAAGGTGTCACTGCAGCCGATCCATTGGTCATGATTCAGCGGCTCGAAGCGCGCACAATCGAGACGCTGAATGCGTTTGGCGAAACCAGTCAGGAATGGCAACAAGTTGCCAGGAATCTGAATCACCTGATGGATACGGAACGAGGTCACCTGGACGACGTCGTCGAGCAAGCGGCTGAGTCGTTGCACGAGTTTACATTGGCGATGAAGAACGCGAATCGCCTGATCGAATCGACGAACCAGGTTGTTGCCGACCCCGATGCTCAGCAAGCGATGCGCGAGACACTGACTGCGTTGCCAAAACTCATCACCACAACCAAGGCCACGATCGATGAAACTCGGCAGGCCGTGACGACAACTCGGCAGGTGCTCGACGGCATGAACAAGAATCTGGCCAACCTGTCGCAAGTGACCGAACCGGTCGGCAAACGCGGCGAACAGATGGTCGCGAAACTGGATAACAGTCTCACAAACATCGATCAGTTATTGACCGAATTGAATCGGTTTGCTCGTGTCGTCAATCAGAAGGATGGATCGCTCCAGAAGCTTGTCAGCGACCCGTCTCTTTACAACAACCTGGATCGATCGTCGCAGTCACTCCTAGTTTTGATGAAGAATCTTGAGCCAGTGATGCGTGACATGCGCGAGTTCAGTGACAAAGTCGCCCGCAATCCAGAATTGCTTGGTGTCGGTGGAGCTGTTCGCCCCAGCAAGGGGCTGAAGGATGAGGAATTGCTTCATTCCAAGCGCCCTGCGTCTGTACAAACCCCCGTCGTTCGGGGCCGCAGCCCCAATTGACGAACGTATCGGAGCACTTGATTATTCTCTATACAGGCTGGGATCGGTACCGAGAGTTCCGAACAGATCGGTCAGATATTCTGGTTTGCGAATCCGGCTCAGTTCCCGTTCAACGATCTGCTTACGATCCGCGATCGCGTCACGCAAAACTGGATCAGCTCCCTGGTTTTCTTGCAAGAACGCCTCCAGGTACGTTTTGTGACGTTCCCAGAGTTCGACATCGCCGCGTTGTTTGGCCAGCAAGCGTTCGCGGTACCAGTCACTGGTCAACAACGATTCTCGCGTGAACATCCGCCGCACTGCCGGATCTCGTTCAGTCATTCCTTCGTACTGCCCCTTGGCCATAATCGTCAGTAACGCCTTCAGCGGTGGACACGCCGATTCAATCGAGCCGTCGTCCAGGTATTGTTGAGCCGATCTCTGTTGAGCTTCGACGATGTACTTGATTCCATCGGCGAATGAGTCCAGATCCTGCGTTTCTGGTTGCAGGATTCCCTGGTCAAAGACTTTATCCGGGTTGTCGAACACGCGGCCGAAATAGCGTCGTACAAACCGCTCCGTGATTCGGTATCCCAGCCGGCTGCCAGGAATCGTTTCGCCTTTGTGCGAAAAACTCTCAATCGGTTCCAGCAGCCTCTCGCGGATCAGGAACTTGGGATCACGCTCGTCGGGCGACATCCGGCACCAGATTTCCGGAACCAGCAGGCTAATGTCATGATCGAAACGGCAATGGGGCCCGACATGTCCTGCGGCAGTCGAGTAACCCGGTAGATCGGTCAGGATCATTGAAACGAGTGCGGCGTTCAAATCAGCGGTGGGAAGCACTGCATTGAACGGGCCTTTCGTCAACGCGCCTTCGCTGCCGGCACCCGTTGTCGATGGGCTTTTGCCTGTCAACGAACAGATGTAATCCATGAACAGTTCTGGCAGTTCCTGGTAATGGATCGGGTTGTAAACGGCCAGACTGCGGATGCCTTTGGCCGATTCCGGAGGATTATTCCGGCGTCCTGACAAGACGGCGTTGACCGGCAAATGAACCGGTTGATCCGCGGGAACCTTTCGCCAGAAACGAGTGCCCATCTGAGCGACATAACGGTCCATCGGTTTTGAGACGTCCGGTCGATCCTGTAGATAGCGTGGATTCTTCGACGGGGCTCCATCCACGATCCGTGGGTGATCTGAGCAAACCACATATCCAGTGTCGGACGAGACCACCGATTGCAGCAATTGTTTTATCGGAGCCGTAAATCGGTCGAAATCGACAACCTTGTTCATCATCCCATTGACGTCATCGACCGTCAGTGGTTCGAAGTTCGAGATAAAGTTCGCACCTTCTCGCGCCAGATCGGCTTCGGCCTGCCTATCGAAGCCACGATGAATTGCATCATCAGGCCGCTGGAACAGCCGGTATTCGCAATTCGTAACGAACTTGCGGCTCACTGCAATTTGCGACGCAAGCTCGGCCGGAACAGGACCTTCTTCAGCGAGGTAAGACAAATCCTTGCCAGGAACAACGACCGAGGCGCTGATATCGTCTTCGTTCTGAACCTTTGCGGCGGCCGAAAAATCTTGCCGGACCTTGAAGGTTCGCCAGCCACGATTGCCCGAGAATCCCACGCGCAGGTAGGTGCCGACAATCGAACGATCGTCGACCTTCAACTCGTGGCCCGGACTGCCATTCACAAAATCAACGCTGAAATGACGCCGCCAGTCGTCCCCCCAGGCCGGGTTGTAGAATCGCTTGATAGCATACACGAGCGCGTAGATATGACCGGGAATGTCGTGCAGCCACGCGTTGTATTCAGCCGTGTAATCATCAGAAGGCGTCAGCAGCTTGATCACGCTGCCCAGCGATCGCTTCGGGCTCAGAACCGGGCGGCTGGGATAGGCCGAATAGTTCTGCGCCGACTTCATCGATGGGATCCATCGATCAGAATAGTCCTTGTCGAAGATGTTCTGCACCTGGTCCAGATCAGTTTTGATGTCCGAGACGAACACCGATCCGTACTGCATATAGTCGACAAGCGACTTGCTGATCTCGCTCTTGCCACCACCGCTGACCGTGCACGGCTTGTGGCAAAAGGTTCCTTCCGCGGCAGTACCGATAATTCGCCACGACGGAGCGGACGGATGTTTTTCGATCCGAACTTTATAGCCCGAAGGCGCCATATAGATCTTGTCGGGCAACAGCGGGATGCTGAATTCCTTTCCGTCGCGCTGCCAGGAGACATTCTGCAGACGCAGATCCGCCCGAGCACTTTCCGGAATGTAGATCAGGTCACGAAAATTGCGATCAATGCCATAGCCTTCTGGCTGAACATCGATCCATTCCGAGTATTCTCGGACGATGTCATCAAAAGTTCGACCGTTGTAACGACGGCTATTGACTTGCAGCTCTTCACCCAGACTCCAACTGGGGAAGACGAGCGCTCCGCCGGCGTGTTCTTCTTCGACGTTCCCCATCAAGTTGGCGGCATAGCTGATCTGAGTTTTGACTTCTTTCTTGCAATAGCCGTAATAGTTGTCGGCGATAATCGTGACGACGACTCCGCGCGAGTCACGGCAGGTGATCTTGAAGGCATCACCGTCGTTGTACAGTTCGGTCTCCTTGTCCCAGCACATCCGATCTTTTTTCTGACGCGGTGTCGCGTCGCTGACGTGCGGTAGTCCCAGACTCTTCTTGGTCAACTGCGTCAGGTGTGGTGCCAGAATCACGCAGCCTGTATGTCCCGACCAATGTTCCACGTCTAATGCAGCGTCGTTCATTGGCACAAACGGATCACCGGCATTGCCGAAGATTGATTCGACGAAGTCGAGGTTGCTGACGAGGGCTCCTGGTGCAAAGAATCGCACCTCCATCGTCTTTTGCGAGCAGTATCCCGGTACCTCAGGACAGACGATTGGTCGCAGCAGGATCGTGACCCAGTACCGCGCTTTCTCTTCCTGGTTTGCGGTAAACGGAATCAGTTGCAGCGCGTCGGGCGGATTCATCGCCTTGCGGAACAATTCGAGATAGACCTTTTTCGGAACAGCGCGCTTGTCACCGGGAATCGCCAAGCCACCTTCGCACACATGAAACGTTCCGACAGTCGTCCGGCGATCCGACCGTGGGTTGTGCAAGACTCCGTTCTTCAGTCGATACGAGTGCAGGTATTCACCCTGATTGACATCGCTGTCGGCCGGTAACGACAACTCGCGTGTCAGGCCATGCCGATCGCAAACCAACGCACGACCAGGCACGCGCAGTCGATCGGGAACGGCAGTCCCGCTGAGGGCAGCCTGTTTCGCTTCGTCACTCAATTCTTCAGCGAAATAGGCATTCAGAAAGTTCTCAATCCGCTGATCCACTGGGCAACGATGGTTGTACAGCAGCCGGGTCTTTTCGCGGAAGTTCGTAATCAAACCCGCAGCCAAGGAGACAAGCTCGGTTCCACCGGCGGCCTGCGACACCGGCAAGCCGTTCGCGGCCAGTTTCAGATTCAAATATCGCAGTAGTTCCGTTCGTTCTTTGGCCCGCTCGGTGGCGACGCGATCGCCCTCGAATCCGAGCGCGAGCTTCATGTCTTGCACGTCAAGCGCCTTGTTCTAGCAAAGTTTCAGATCGGATCGGCTCAACTGGAGTTCTCGGTGTTGTCGCGGTCGGCAACCATCGAGCCTTGATGCCACGTGTCGGTCGCCTGAGTCGATTGTGTGGTACCGAAAACAGTCTTCTGACGGGAAAGTTTCGGTTTCCAATGTCAGACTACAGCGCGAAATCGGGACTTTGTACCAACCTCAATTCAAGGACCCGCACTACCTTCGGATGTCCGCAATACAAAAGCTTCCATACGTGTGAACGCGATCCTTCGTGTGGAGTTCGTTGGCCAGCTCCGGGTGGTAGTGCAGGATGTCGGCGAGTTTTCTCGTCTGACCGTTCACATTGACCTGAATCGGATTGATAAACGTCCCGTCCAGGCCGGCACTGCGCCACAGGGCGCGTGCGTTCGGTGTCGATTTGTTGAGAATCGCTTGCCATTCCGCCGTGAGAATCTTCTTGGCTGGATCTTTCGACAACCAATCCATGTGGTCCAGCAATACAAATCGCGAAATCGGCTGGTCATGCTTTTCGAGGAACCCCTGAACCGTGTTTGTGTGAGTTGAGACCTGGTCTGCAATTCCCGCTTTTAGACGATCAAAGTTTTCTCGCTTCAAGTATTCAGGACAGGCATCCTGCGAGTATTCGCCAGTCAAGTACACACGCCATGCGTAATTGTCTTTCAGGGGGATCTTGGTAAACACGGCTTCCACGCGATCGACAACAAACTGCAGGATGCCGCCGGGATAACCTTCGTCGATCTGGCGTCGTTGAGCACGAGGAACGCCCAACAGTGACAACGTGACGTCGCGGCGCATCGCGAACTTGATCATCGGTCGCCATAGCTTTTTGGCCAGATCATATTGATCGAACAGGCTTTTTTGTTGTTCGACATTCTCGGCAGCCAGCAGTGCATTGACGGCATCACGCATCTTGGCAATACGATCGATGTAGTAATTGACGAACCACGCAAATGTGCCGCTGGTACAGCGGAAATAGAACGACTTGCGACGACCGGCTCGGAACAATGACGCCTTGCGATCCCAGAAGCGGCGAGCTTCTGGTGACAGATGAGGCCGCAGTTGCGCGACGTAAACGTCGTTCCAACCAGGCAAGCAACCTTTGCCGAACAGTTTCCAGAACGTCTCGTAGTCGAGGTGCTTCAAGCCTGTCAGTTTTAGATCGAGTAGAAAGTTCTGCTTCGAATTCATGTCGACCGCATGAACGTGACCCGCCCCGGCCAAGGCATAGTCCAGGGCATTGCAGCCCGCCGATGTGATCACCACGACGCGATCCTGCTGCGTCAGTTCCAACGCAACACGATCCAGACGAGGATCTTCCCAACATTGGTTGTAGACGATGTTTCGTCCATGAACGAGGTTGAACCAGGTTTTGCTAAGTCGTTCGACAACCATAGTGTGGTCTGTTCTTTGTGGAGCTGCAGGCGGGACGATTCGCACGGCGGGGCGCAAAGTGCGCACGCGAAGCCCGTCGCCAGAAACGAGTCATAGTTTCGTGGAACGGAACCGGTTTCTCAACCGAGTCTCGCGCATTCACGCGTTGATCAGCGCATAGACGCGTGGAAAATGACGATCGGGTAAAACAAATCGTCCAGAAGCGAAGTGAATCCTGGCGCGGACCAGGCGATCTAAAGCGATTGCGCAGCAATAGTTTACATGCACAATCCAGTCACAGTTCACCTACCGAACTCGCCCTCGTGGCGCGACTATTGAATCAAGGCGCGAGCATACGTGCTGAAATGACGATTTGAGCCCATCGAAATACGTCAGCGCATTTCTATCGATGATTAATGGCCGATCGAAGTCAATTCCAACGAATCAGCATACTTCGACTTCGTTCTGCAATGACATGTCATCAACCACATCGCGAATAGCGTGCGTCACCAGTTGCTTGTTGTAATAGGTGGAGGTCCTGCCCGAGACCACGACACAACCGTCGTCGATACGAATTCGCAGACCACGAATCCGACCGCCGGTCCTGACTTGAACTGCCTGTTCGACGTGGTCGATCAGTTCAGACAAGTCCGGCGTTGCTGGGACGATTGTGTAACCCATGAGCTTCCTCCCTGAATCTGGAACTGCGAGGCAATCACAGCAGCGTCCTTCACTTCCCTGGACACCGAGGATGTTGACCTCGAATTCGAGGTAACGGCGTCCCTGCCAAGCACGAACTTTGCTGCTAAACTGCGACGATTCCAAAACCATCAACAGTTGCCCACACGCTAGCTTCCAAAAATCAGACCGTCAAAACAAATCTTGGTGAACAGCATCGTTTTTTGAGGGAATTGGAATCACGGCCTCGTAATGAATTCGAACTTCTGCCGCCTATTCTCGCTATTTCGCCTACAGTCGCGCATTGGCGGTGTGACTCTAAAAACTGGAATTGAGAGACAGGACTGAGCGGAATTTCCGAGTTCACTTTGGTTCAGGCCGCATTCAAAAGAAAGATTGTTGATGCACGCTTCGGCACTTCAGTTTCTGAAAGATCTACTACACGCCCCCAGTCCTTCGGGATACGAACGACCTGTGCAGGACGTCGTCCGCAAGTACGCAGCCAGTTTTTCGCAGAACATTCGAACCGATTGGCATGGCAACGTGATGGTCGGCGTGAACCCACAGGGAGCGCCAAAGATCATGCTGGCCGGTCACTGTGACCAGATCGGTTTGCTGGTCAAACACATCGACGATAAAGGCTTCTTGTGGGTCCACGCGATCGGTGGCTGGGACCCTCAGGTCTTGCTGGGTCAAGACGTTCAAGTCTGGACGAAAAATGGCCCCGTCGCCGGTGTGATTGCGCGAAAGCCGATCCACTTGCAGACACCCGACGATCGCAAGGTTGTACCCGAGATCAAGAATCTGTGGGTTGATATCGCCGTCAAAGACGGCGATGAAGCCCGCGATCTGGTCGCCATCGGTGATCCAATCACAGTCGTCCTGGGATATCGCGAACTGCGCAATGGGCTCGCCGCGGCGCCGGGTATGGACAACAAGGTCGGAGCCTGGACCGTGATCTCGGCAGCCGAGCGAGTCAGCCGCGCCAATCCGCAAGCCGCTGTTTTTGCAGTTTCAACGGTGCAGGAAGAGATCGGCCTGAGGGGCGTTCAGACCAGCGCGCATCAGATCGATCCTCAACTGGGCATTGTCGTCGATGTCACTCATGCAACCGATTGCCCGACAATCGACGAAAATCAATACGGGCGAATCAAGCTGGGAAAAGGCCCTGTTTTATATCGAGGTCCCAACGTCAATCCGGTGGTGTTCGATCAACTGATCCACCACGCGGCCTCAATGCAGATGTCCGTCCAAGTGAATGGACTCGCCGTTCCTGCCAGCAACGATGCCGCTCAACTGCAACTTAACCGCGGCGGCGTCGCAACAGGTCTGGTTTGTATCCCGAATCGCTATATGCACAGCCCGGTCGAAGTCGTCTCGCTCGAAGACCTCGATAACGCCGCCGAATTGATCGCCCGCTTCTGCCTCGGAGTGACGCCCACGAGCGATTTCACTCCTTAAACAAAGTGATCCGTCCAATCTTGTCGTGGCCAGGCAGCGCCGTAGCGTCGCACAGGTCCAGACTCCATACCCGATTCCTCATCAGCCGTAGGTCCCGTTGCGACGAATTCTTGTTTTCTGCTAGATTCGAACCCACTCTTTCTGGCATTGGAAATGGATCGATTGAGCAGGTGCGGAAAAGGGTTGAAACCGGTGCCAGTCGCAATTGTGGTAGGTGTTTCAGGATCAGCCGCTACAATCTTGTGACACCTAACATTGCTCGAGGAATTACGGATTCATGGCGCGTTTGACTCAGGCTGACCTCAACGAAATCAACCAATCATTCGAAGCAGATTCTCCGCTCGAGATCCTCCGGTGGTCTAAAGAGATTTTTGGTGAGCGTCTGGCCGTCCTGTCGGCAATGCAGCGCGCCGGCAGCATGGTCTGTCACATGCTGAGCCAGAATAAGCTTTCGATTCCCGTCCTATTCGTGGATACCGGCGTTAACTTTCAGGAAACGCTCGACACACGCGACCGACTGGCGTCTGAGTATGGCCTGAAGATCATCACCCTCTCGCCACGCCAGACGATGCAAGAGCAAACGAAAGAGTTTGGCATCCTGTACCTGAATCCTGACGGTCAAAAGCAGTGCTGCCTGATGCGCAAGACAGAACCATTGCTGCAGGCCAAGGGACAATATGACTGTCTGATCGGCAGCCTGCGTCGCGCGGAAGGCGGTCGACGAGGCAACGTTCCGATATTGTCGATCGATCCGCAGATGAATTGCGTCCGCGTCAATCCACTGGCAAATGTCTCCGACGAAGAACTTCGCAATTATCTTGCCGAACACAACGTGATCATCAATCCGTTGCATTCACAAGGCTACACGACGATCGGTTGCAATCGATGTACGACACCCGTGCTGCCCGACGAACCCAAACGAGCGGGTCGGTGGCGGCACCTGGGAAGCTGGTCTGCCTATTGTGAGATCAACCCCACCGATCGCAGCGGCGGACTCTCGAAATGGGTCGATCTGCCGTCTGACCTGATCGAACGTCTGCTAGGCCAGAAGACCGATTTCGCCATTTAGCCCGCCGGGCGCGGGCGGCGGATGCGCGTCGCGACATGGGTTTCGAATTGGACTGTCGCTTGCGCGTTGTTGCCTGGAGGACAGGCGCGGAGGGCGGTGCCTTTGGTGCACCTTTCGGCATGCTGAATTCGGAACTCACAAAACCTTCATCTGATCTGCGCCAACGTGCGTGCGGGGCTGTTCGTATTTCAGTGAAATCGCATGGTTTTGAATGGATTCTTCGACACCTCGGCTTGACTTAGAGACAATTCGTCTATAATAGAGTTGAAATGTCTTTAATTGACGGCTGGGAGGAGTTCTGTGATGGTCAATTTGGTGAAACAACCTGGTTATTCGTATCGATCCGAGATGGTGCGGCGCACGATCCGGCGGGAAGCACCTGTTCAGCAACTGATGACATGGTTTCGCTTTACGACCGCCTGGCGCGGCTTGTCGATGGAAACGACATCATTGATCCAAGACTCGTTGAACGGTGCTCCCAATCCGTCAGAACCATCCGCAAAGGTGATCGCATCGCAGCAGGATGATCCCGCGTCACCTCGGGAAGAATAGACTTGTCATTATGGTCGTGGTCGAGGAATGGCGTTGCACCGAAACGACCCCGCTAGCGTCTCAACGGCTTTCGCATCAAAGTATCTATGCGCGATGCGATGTCCGGTCCACCGATTGGCCGGACTTTCGATGACCAATCGGAGATGGTCCAGGTGAAATTCGCGCGCGACCGCCAGAGCCACCCCGACTTGAAATCGATCCTGTGGATAGATCGGAACTCGGACAGCATCGAGTGACCATCGATCGAGTTTCAATCGGTACTGATCTCCAGACTTGAACTGGACGTCCAAGTATTGTCTCAGCGATTCAGGCAGCTTTTGCACATCAGCTTCGTCGATGAACACTGTCACACGTTCCAGTTTCGCAGCGTACACCGCCCAGGCCGCCCAGTGATCGCACAGACCAAACGATTCGAGCGATGGCCAGAGCGTCGTTAGAACAATCACCAGCCAGGCCGTTCGATTCCCCAATTGCTCTCCGGCCCATGGCTTGAACTGTTCCTTTGCCGCGCGACCTGATGACGGGCATTGGACCTGATCTCGATTTTCCCAGAACAACATTCCATTCTGTGCGATGAAAAACAGATTCCACAGCAGCACGCCCGGTTGGTGTTTGTGCCCCAGAGGTCCCAGTGCCAGTAGTAGACCGACATGCATCAGGATCGAACCGAGCAACGCCAGTCGGCGCGACCGTCGGAATGCCAGTCCCACAGCAATGGTCATCTCCATCACGGGGATCGCGCCTGCCAGAATGTCTCGTAACACAGGCGGCCACTCTCCCGTTGCCTTGAGATGAACGGCCTTGCCAAGTCCGTCCAGCAAAAATGGGCCATGCTCTATGACAAATCCATAATCGATTTTCGACCAAGCCGACCAACCGTAGATTCCAATAACCACCCACCGCCAGGCGTGCCAGGATGTCGCATAATCGGCCAATGCGAGCACCGTCAGCACGACGGAGAACTGCCAGACCCACGGTTGAAAGCGATGCTGATCGATTAAAATCAGTCCGGCACTGGACACAACGGCAACAACGGCTGCCCCTCTGAGACAACGAGTTGGCCAACTCACCAGCAACAGCGAAAGTGATGTCACCAGCGTGATCAACAAACTCCATTCGAGCGCATCTGGCACTCGGCCACCGAGTGCCACCAGCGGGACCTGTGGAAAGAGTCGTTGCGGAGTCCACAGCGGCCGAGTCGCAATCAACAGCGACAGATAACCGACCGCAATCAATCGAAATCGCCAAAGGTCATGACGGGACTTGCCATTCATCGAATTGAATCAGCCTTGTTCGCAAAACCTTCACAATAATACTGCCCCGACGCACCGTCGCGAAGCCTGCGGCAGATTGGTAGGCTGTGCTCCGCTTGACTCGACCGTCGAAAAAACGTCGGCCACGATTCTGGGGGCTTCGACAAAGTCGTGGCAGATGTCCCTGCCCTCGACGGTAGAGATCAACGGACTGGGATGTCATCGGAATTGAATCAACACAGATTCGTTGAAGCCGACGAAGCCGAGCCATCCTGCAGCATCGCCTCCCGTTCGGGTCATTTGTCGAGATTCAGGAATTGAACAGCATGAACAAGACTCCTTTGGAATTCGATATTGTCGACGCTCCGACCGAGGACGCGATTCCAGTCATGCCCAGCGGTATTCAACATTACCTGGATAAGGCCGTACAGGTTCTGCAGCAGTTTGGCATCGCGACGACATCGCAACCGAATGAATTGGTGAAGATGCTCGATGAAGTCAAAGCGATCGACGAGCCAAAGGTGCTGGCGATCGCGAAGACGATTCAACAAATGGGAACCTTCAATCAACTCGTCCGCGACAACGTCGAAAGTATCAATGTCGGCAATCGGTATCTTGAGATCACGCAGATGTTCGACTCGATTCGCGACGATTCCAAGACGTTGATCAAACAATTAGACGACGGCAAATTCAGTCTGGCGGAAAAGGCACAGAACCTGTGGATGCGGATTCGTCGCGGCACCCCCAGTGCGCGGTTTGAAAAGATCGCCGAAGTCTACAAACAGGTCTCGGCTGACACGAAGAATCAGTTGGATCGCGAACTCGCGATCATGGACGGGTACATCGAGTTTCGGTTTGCTCTGAAAGAAGCCGAAATTCTGTCTCGCGAATTGATCAGCGAGCACGATCCCAAGCTGAAACAGGTTCAGGCCGAACTCACAACCGCGCAAGAGGCCGTGGTCGCCGCTGAAGGATCCGAAGCGACCGATCGCTCGAAGTTTGAACTGGCGCGCGATGTGGCACGCAATGCCTTCGAAAAGGAAGACCGTCGATATCAGTTGCTGAAAGATGTCGCCGAAAATCTGAGTGTCGGATACGACGTTGGCGAGACGCTGATCACCAAGTTGAAACAGACGCACGATGTGAAAGAGCAGGTCTATCGCCGCTCAGTCACCTTCTTCACGACGAACGAACACGTGTTCACGATTCTGGGCACCGTCTATACATCGCAACTCGGTTTGAACGAAGCAACCCAGGCGACCGAAGCGATGAAGACCGGCGTTAACAAGGGTCTGGAAGACGTCGCCAGCCTCGGTCGCGATCTGGAGCGAGCCGCGCTGAAAGCCGGTTATGGGTCAACGATCAGTCCCGCCTCGGTCGAAAAACTGGTCAACGCCATTTCGGACTATCAAGTCGAATCGATGCAGATGATTGCTGATCTGCGCAAGGAAAGTGATGACAACGCGAAAGAGATTCGTCGTGTCGTCGAGGATGGCAAGAAGCGGTTTCAGGAAACGATCCATCGATTCAATGGTTGATCGCAATTCATTGCATGCCAATATTGACGCCGCCTGTCACGCAACCTCGCTCCACAGTCTCTGCTAACAGGTTTCCACCATGCCTGATTTAGAGGACGGCGAATCGATCGAAGTACAGGGGTCGGGTAGTTCGGTCTACACGATCCGCAACATTGGCGGCGTCTATTCCTGCTCCTGCCCCGCCTGGCGGAACCAATCGATTGCGATTGAAACTCGTAGCTGTAAGCACATCCGCCGCCTGCGTGGCGATGAGGCCGAGACGGCTCGAGTCGGCACCGCTGCGGCTGCAGCGCCTCGCGCTAAACTGAAAGCGGATGGAACGCCAGAAGAATCCAAAGAGCCCCCCGTGTTGCTCGCTGAACCCTGGGACGGAATCCAAGACGTCAGTGGTTGGTGGATCAGCGAAAAGCTGGATGGCGTCCGAGCGTATTGGGACGGCACGCAATTCCTGTCACGCCAGGGCAACCGCTACGTCGCTCCGCCGTGGTTTACTGAGGGACTGCCGAATCAACCGCTCGATGGCGAACTGTGGCTCGATCGCAAACAGTTCCAGCGCACAGTCAGTATCGTCCGCCGGCAAGATCAGAGCGACCATTGGAAGAAGATCCGCTACGTCGTCTTCGACGCTCCCGGCGAGAAGCACCCGTTCGAGCAACGGATGGAATATCTGGCTGACTTGATGCAGGGACTGCAGAGCGATTTCGTCGCTCTGCATACACAGCAGTTATGCCAGAACATCGCTCATCTGCAACAGGAATTGAATCGCGTTGAGTCCCTCGGCGGTGAAGGGTTGATGCTCCGCCAACCGGGCTCAAAATATGTCGCTGGCCGTTCGTCGTCATTGTTGAAAGTGAAGACTTTCCTGGACGCTGAAGCCGAAGTGATCGGGCACTTGGCCGGTGCGGGCCGTCACAAGGGCCGTTTAGGTGCCGTTCAAGTTCGCTTAGCGGATGGAACCGAATTCTCCGTCGGCACAGGTTTCTCGGACGCACAGCGCGAGGACCCACCGGCAATCGGCACGATGATCACATTCCGCTACCAGGAACTTACTGACGCAGGTGTGCCGCGATTCCCGTCATATCTCGGAGTTCGCCTCGACGTTGCGTCCGGTGCAGCCCCGCCATCGGCAAAGGTTGCAGGGGATCACCAAGTGCCGTCGGCAGCATCTCGGCCGTCAGTCAATCAGAAGTCGCCTGCCAAAAGTGCGACCAAATCCGCGGCAACGCCCAGCACCGTTCCCACGACCACAGCAGCATCAGTTGCCACTCGCCACTTCGAGTATCAAGACGGTAAGTCAGACAAGTTCTGGGAAATCACCGTCAATGGAATCGAAGTCACCGTTCGGTATGGCCGGAACGGGACCAATGGCCAAACCAACACCAAGTCTTTTGCCAACTCCATCGCAGCCGTAAAGCACGCCGATAGTCTGGTTCAGGAAAAGACCAAGAATGGCTACATCGAGTCGTAACCATGGAGTGGCATGGTCACCGGCGGTCAAAGGTTGCAAAGAAGGAACCCGGATCTGATGAGATCCGGGTTCTTTACGAATCGACTGATCAGCTTGTCATTACGGAATGCTGGTTTGGTGCAATGAGCCAACCACGGTTGAGGTGGTCAACAGGGCGTCTGTTCCCGCTCCTCCATCGATCGTCAGGTTGGTGATGTTCGAGAGTGTCAAGGCGGCCTTGTCGGCACCGTTACCCAGATTGATCGTGGCCGTTGATGCACTCACGCCGACGAGCTGGATCGAATCGTCTCCGTCACCCATATTGACAATCAGGACAAGTTGGCCGGAATGCGAAGCGGTGTAAGCGGTCGCACTGGAATTGATCTTCGTGGCATTGGCGCCTTCCACCCTCAATGTCCCGGCAGAATAGCTGATCGTCAGGGAATTCGCGTTGACATCACCGGTAACAGTCAGCGTCTTCGTACCGGCCACATAGGCGGCCGTCACATTGCTGGGAACCTTTGGTGGTGGAGGCGGTGCTGGTGGTTGGAACAGTGCTGCAATCCCTTTGCCGTTCATCACGCCCAATCCGGTACAGGCATCTGGACCAGCGCCAGCCCTGAAGAGCCCATTGTTGCCTGAGATAATGTCGACAAATGCATTTGAACGATTGGCTGGTAACCACAACGTCGGCGAAATGAAACCCAGTTTCTTACCGAAGGCAGCCATCAAACCGGCCCAGAGCGGGGCGGCGGCACTTGTCCCATTGCCAGCTGCTTGGATCGTCCCTTCCAAGGCAATTTCGTAGGGGGTATTGGGGTCAGCATTCGCGGCCACGTCGGGAACCATTCGACCTCGGCCGTTGTTCGTGACGGGCGCTACAGGAGCACCAATTTGGAAAGCCTGAACCGGAAACAGCGTCGAGTAACCGCCACCCGTTCCCAGCGGAAATGGAGTTCCAAGCGATAGCCCGTTGTTCCAAACCACTTCGGTGGTCGCTCGCTTGGTGGTACCACCCACGGCAATCACGTGAGGACACGAGGATGGCAGCAGCACATGGTTCAACCCGTCAGTCTCACCTTGACGCTCGTTCGTGGCATTTCCGTCACCGCTCGAGGCGAAGATGGCCATCCCGGCTTTCGCAGCGTTCGCGGCCGCAGTTTCAAGGTTTAATGCAGCGGCCGTTGTGTTGGCACCATTTTCAGGAATCCCCCAACTGACTGACAACACATCGCATCCGGCCGCGGCGGCAGCCGTAATGACCCTGGCATTGTTGTTGATGAAGTCATCGTTGGTATTGCCCGTACTACAGAAAAAGACTTTGATCGTTGGAGCTTTTCCGGTGCTGTAGTAATAGGCGGCAGCGGCGATCTGAATGTCCAACGCGACTTCGGGATCCACACTCGGATCACCTGGGGCATTGAGTGTGCCATCCACGGAAACTGCCGTGATATTGATCGGCGTTCCGTTCATGTATGTGTTTGAAAACAGGTTCAAGTCAACCTGTGTGTATCCCCCGCCGAATTCGGCAATGCCGATGACCGATCCACCGACCTGGTTTCTCGGAAAGTTGTACGCGGCACAAAGCTGTGGCACGGTCCACGTAAATGTGTTCAGCGCGTTACTGAAGATGACAGGCGAACGATACTTCTGCAGCTTGATCGCCAGCGGTGACATCGGTCGCTTGGGAGTGGCCCCTTCCGATGAGCCCGCAACAAGAATCACTGCAAGAACACCGACAGCGAAAACCAACCGAGAAAGTTGTCGCATTCGTCTCTTCCCTCTTTTCCTTCGTTCTGCGAGACGCTTCGCGGAACTTAGAGCCTGATTGAGCCGACAACCGTCCTAGACTTCGAGCGCTCGAAGTATCGCAAGACGTTGACCCAAGGTCGTGTCGCCGTCATGAACTTAGTAACGTAAACCTTTGGCCCGAATACGCTTGTTTGATTTGATTGCGAACGTTGAACGATCCAATCGCGTTGCAGAACGTCGGTCATCAAGACCGGACGAATCGTCAGGGCGATGTTGATCGATCAGTTGTCTTTGCAGCGATACCGATAGGGGAACTGTCCCAACCGGGACAATTCCGATTTGACTACGTATTTGCGATGTTGATAGTGGAGCGATTGGCCGATCTCCGATCCGCCAAAGGGCTCAATTCTTGTTGCGGGTACACCGAAATGCAAGGAAAATCAGCTTGGGAATTCAGATGTCTCGGCAATCCACGTTCTCACAATTCTTCCGCCATCAAGGGTTTCTCGAACAATCTCGACGAAATCGAAATCGCTTCTAGAGCGGAAGACCTCGTTCTGATCGACGGTAACTGATTTATTGAGCACCGGTTGTCGTGTGCGATTCGAATCCAATATGTCGTGTCTGACGATTAGAGCGTCAATTCAACATAGACGGGTAGAACCACAGAGTCGAGTCACCCGTAACGCGCGAGCAGCATCGCTATTCTGAACGCAACGCGATCGCGCATCCCGCCGACCCGCGGCCGGGTCTGCCGGGCGTCTCAGGATCAGCCTGGTCAGTTTGATTCAGGCCGTTCGACTGGTCGCATAGCGCGCGAACGCCAATAATCGAGCACTGTTCGCGATGACGAAGATCTCGCCCGCGTTGTGCAGGATTGCGCCCAGAATCGGCGAAACGAGGCCGAACGCGGCCAGGCAAAGCATCAATACGGCCGATCCCGCTCCCACCATCAGATTCAGACTGATGGTCGAACGAGTCTGGCGGGACAACCGAATCGCGAGTGGCAAGCGGGTCAAATCGTTGGCCATTAGTGCCACGTCGGCACTCTGCAACGCCACATCCGACCCCATCGCTCCCATCGCGACTCCGACGTCGCCACTGGCCAGGGCCAAGGCGTCGTTCACGCCGTCTCCGACGACCATGACACGGCGTCCGGCAGCCTTTTCAGACTGGACGGTCTGTAGTTTTTGCTCGGGCAAGACTTCGGCGATGACATTGTCGATCTCCAGCAATTTGGCGACGTTCAGCGCCGCGTGGCGCCGGTCGCCGGTCAGCAGAATCAGGCGATTCAGTCCCAATTCCCTCAGTTCGTTGATTGCGGTGCGCGCTTCGGGTCGCGGCAGGTCCGCCAGCAGAAGGTAACCCAACGTCTGTTGGTTCTGGGCCACCCAAACTACGGCGCCGTCGTGCTGCGAAATTGGCGGAACGTCGCATCCTCGCTCGCGCAGCCATTCGGCACGCCCCAGCAAGCATTGACTGTGACCGACTTTGGCTGCCACTCCTTGCCCAGGTGACTCTTCCACGAAGTCTGCCGCCACACCTGCGGTCAGCCCCGCAGAGGTGGATGCACGCTGAACGGCACGAGAAACCGGATGACGCGATCCTGCGGCGCAGAGACTGGCGACCTGCAGCAGTTCGCTCTCGTTTGTGCCATCCAACGGCTGAGTTTCCACAACTTCGAAATGTCCCAACGTGACGGTGCCAGTCTTGTCGAGAATGACTGTGTCGACGTCGGCCATCGCCTCGATGAACTTGGTGTTTTTGACCAGAATCCCGAGTCTCGAGGCTACTGCCAACGCGGCAATCATGGCTGTTGGTCCCGCCAGCACGAATGAACCCGGGCAGGCGACGACCATTAATGCGACGACGCGCGACATGTCTCGTGTCAAAAAAAACAGTACGGCAGCCGAGATCAGAATGGCGGGCACCCAGTAGCCCGCATACGTCTCGACGAGCCGCACGGCGGGGGTCTTGGACTGTTCCGCCGCACGCAAGAGCTCCAGCACGCGACCCAATGCTGTCTGGTCACCAACACCAGTGACAGTCACTTCCAGCATTCCGGTCAGATTGACGGAGCCAGCGAACAGTTTGCTGCCGGTAGCGACTTCTTCCGCCATCGACTCGCCGGTCATGGAGGATTGGTCGACTGTGGAGGATCCCTTGCGGACAATCCCGTCCGCCGGCAAGACATCGCCCGGACGAACAACAACGACATCATCGATATGCAATGTCGCCGGGTCGACTTGTCGTTCGCCGTCTTTGGTCAGCAAGCTTGCTGATCGACTTTGGAGCGTCCGTAATCCATCGATCGCGGCTTGAGCCCCCAAGGCACTGCGGCGTTCGAGGAAGTGTCCCAGATTCAAGATGAGCGGGATGGCGGCCGCCGTGGTGAACTCGCCGCTGACAAGAGCGGCCAGCACGGCGAGAGCGACCAACTGGTCCATCGATTCTTCGGTGTCGCCCGTGAACAGTCCGCGGATCGCGGCAAAAAAAATCGGGGTCGACACGATCAGCGCTGCGATCGCCTTGAACAGCTCGGTTACCGGCTTTTGCGATGGGTCACCGAACCACTGGAACAGAAAGGCGACCAGCAACAATCCGCCGGCCAGCATCGCACCGCCCAGATCGAGTGTCATCCGGATTCGTTCGCCAGTCGTCAGAACCGCGTTTAGCCTTCGTTCGAGTTGCTCCGATGCCGCGGGTGCCAACGCATTCATGGTGCACCGTCTGATTCAGAAACGACAATACGAACGCTATGTGACGATCGTTGTGCGGGTAGCAGAAATCGTTTGCCGATCTGGGCCATGATCTGTTGCGTTGCCTCGCGATAGATGCGTTCTCGAGTCGATGTCGGATCGCGGCGATATTCCTGGTGCAGCGTCTGAAAGACCGACACTTCTGCTGTGGCGCGGGCCTTCAAAATGGTGGCATTCGCCAATGCTTCCTTAATCAATCGATTTCGTTCAGCCTCCGCCTGTGGGATTTGGCTGGCGGCAAATCCCTCCGCTTCGCGACGCCGAGTCTCTTTTTCCACCCGAGCACTTTGAGCCCGTTCGAATTCGGCCCGCAGATGCCGAGGCGGATGAATCTCCTTAAACTCAACCGACGACAAAATGATCCCACTCGACACGTCGTTCAATTTGACTTGTGCCGTCTCCTGGACCAGCGTTGACAGATTTCTTTGCAGTCGATCGTCGCGCAAACGAAAGACGTCCTCGACTCGCCACCCCGCAATCGTTTCCGAAGTTGCTGCCATCACCGCATCGTGAACGAGCAACTGCGGGTCTCGAAGAAAAAGGGCGTAAGCGATCGGGTCATCAATGCGGTACTTCGCGACCATTCTGGTTTGGAGAATGTTCTGATCGCCCGTCAGACAATAACCTTCTTGCAGCGGGTCGATCGTGTCGAGTGCAGGTCCACTGTCCGCGAGTGGCTTCCACAAGTCTTGAATCAAGACTTCAACTTCCTCTTTGATAGGAACTCGAATCACACGATCAATCGGATACGGCCATGCGAACAGCAAGCCCGGCTTGTGAATCCGCGCGTCTCGAGTGGCACCGGCCAACTTTCCAAACCGCAGAATCATGGCCACTTCGCCCGGTTGGATGATCGTTACTGCGGACAAGAGATAAACGGCGAATAGAAGCACCGTGATCCAGCGAAAGGAGCGCAGCGAGGACGTGAGGGCGTTCAGGACGATCGGTTGCCGCGCACTCATCATCGACGCTCCTGTCGTAGCGACGAATTCTTGGAACTGGGGCCGATCGTCAGTGACGGTGTATTTGCCTTCTCAGCGAGCGGGGGATCGGTCAAGACATCGAAGAACGCCTGATCCGTTCGCAGGATCAGTGTCGACTTGCCCGTTAAAACTTTCTTCATCGCTTCCAACGATCGCCAGAATCGGTAGAAGTCGGGATCGCCGTCGTGAACCTGCGCATAGATTTGCGCCGCTTCTTTCTCCGCTTGCCCGCGGACCGATCCGGCCTTCTCGCGGCCCTCTAGTAGAGTTTCTTCGCTTTTTACCAGCGCTTCGTCACGAATTCCCTGAGCTTCCTTCTCACCTTCCGCTCGCAATCGATCAGCTTCCGCTTTTCGTTCCGAGCGCATGTGAGCGAGGACTGCAGGCACGTTTTCTTCGGCGAACGCGATGCGCTTGAACCCGATCTGCTCGACGCGCACTCCAAATTTGTCGAGCAACGGAGCACGCAGCTCTTCGAGGATCGCGTGTTCGATCTCGTGGACCTTGATCGAGTCTGTTTCTGTCGAAAGTAAAGCCGACAGGTCGTACTGACCGAGATGAAAGTTCTTGGACGCCGTGACCATGCCATCGAGTTTCTTTTCGGCAACCTCACGGCTTCCCGTGGCCTGCAGGAATAACAGTGGCTTTTCCACACGCCAGGCGACGTAGGTCAACAGGATCACATTGCGTTTATCGCGCGTGAACGTGGCTGTAAACGGCGTGTTGAACAGGTTCAGGCGTGTATCGAACTGGTGAACAGTCTCGATGGGCCAGGGCCATTTCCAATAAGGACCTGGGTCGGTGATTTCGCGAACGGGTTCGCCGAACCGCGTGACGACAGCCGCCTGGCCTTCGCTGACCGAGAAATAGATTCCATACGAAACGAGCAGACCACAAACCAGTGCAGCCAGCAGAATGCGACTGACGATGGCCAGTAGGGACGAACCGGAATCGGGCGTGGCAGCTTGGTCAGTCATTCTGATTCGGTCTCGCTGTTGGAAACGGAGACGGTGCGTTGAGCAGTGGTGAACGAAGAGTGTCGACCGGACGCATATCGAGCATCAGTTCGCTGCCCTCATCGAGCAGTCTTCGATCAACCAGGAATAGTCGTTGGTCGGATAACGCGTTCTCGATGGCCTGAATCCACAGACGCATCCGGAATGTTCGCGGGGCCGCGGTGAGGCCCTGTCCGACGGCCTTGAATTCGGCCATGTCTCCGAGCGCCGAGGCAATCCGACGACGCTCTTCGACTCGAGCCGCCGCATAAGTACCGGCACTACGTGTTTTGGCGTTCAGCAATGCGACCTGTTTTTCGCCCTCCGCTTCGATCACCCGTCGCTTTGCATCCAGTCGTGCATTGATGACTTCCAGGAATCCGCCTCCCGCATCGATTGGTGGATGCAGATTCAACAGGGCCAAGTCGACGACATCCAATCCCAATCGCGCAGCAGCAGCCTGTCGCCGGACAGATTCAACCACCCGCCGTGAGAATGCGGCACGATTTACGGACAGGACATCGTCGAGTGTCCTTCCTCGAGTCTCTTCCATCAACGCTCGGTAGGCGAACGCGACGAGTGCTTCGTCGGGCGAAGACTGTTGGTAGACGTAGTCCAGAAACCCGGCTCGGTCTTCCGCGATCTTGTAATAGACGAGTGCGTTGACGGCGACCAGTTCTGTTCCATTTCCCAGCGCCAATGCCAGTTCTTCTTTGGCGTGCGGCTTCGTCCACAGCAGTGCTCGAGGTCGATCGCCCCGATCGGTCTCGTCATCTTCGACGAATCCGATCGGGCGCTGCTGGACCGTCTTTACTGGAAACGCTCGAATCCTTCCAAACGGCCAGGGAAGTTTGAAGTGCAGCCCCGGCTTGAGGACATCGCCTACGGTCCTGCCCAAATGTTCACGGACTGCGAACTGGTGCGTCTCGACGATTGCGATCGACGTCAGCCCCCAGCCGAGCAACAACAAAAAAGCAACTAAAGGCAGCGTGGCGGCGCAGACAAAACTGATCGCCCATGATGAACCCAGACTGACTCCACAACGGTTCTCGACGGTCTGGATCAGGCTGGTGACAGGGTTCGAAGCGGTAAACACCAGGTCCCGCGACAGCAGACGAATGGGCGAGGCTGACGCCCGATCGAGATCGGGCGGGATCAACAGTGTCGTCAGCAAGTGCAGCGATGTCTCCAGGCAGACAATCAAAGTCCACACGAGCAACATGCGTGTGCACCAGAACTCCAGGCGGGGTTCCGCGGCCGAACCGATCGTTCCGATTGCCGCGATTAACGAAGCCCATTGTGCTTCGCGAAACGCCGACGTTAAAGGTGCTGCTTCTGGCAGTTCGAGTTCGGGAATTGCCTGAAACGACCTGGCCAGAACCAGAAAGAGGAATGCTCCGATCAGACTCACAATGCCCAATACGGCATTCGCCTCAAGATCAGGTTTCTCGAGTGCTGTCTGCTGGAGTAACTGCAGTGCCGCCAGCAGTCCGATAATCGCGCTCGCACCACCCAGTATTGTGACCTGCGATTGCACGACGGATATCAATGAACGAGGCGGTGGATCCGCCTGCTGCGCCTGATTTGGTGGTTGCGATTCTGGCAGAGGTGTTGACTGGCGATGCAGAGCAAGATCTCGAGCCGCCCAAGTGGCGAAAGCGACTGTCGCGAATTGATAACCCAGCACCAATGAAATGGCAGTGCCACCTGTGATGCCGTACAGGGCCGCGACGACTGCGGCAGTTCCAGTGAACCACAGGCCGCCGCTGAGCAATGAGCGGTAATCGCCAGTCGACGCGGTCATCAAGAACTACCAAGGCACCAATGGGGTCAGGGTTGAGTGCCACAATGACGTGGCAGTCGGCGCGGAGTCTAAATGCTGCATTAGAATTACTGCAAGACGAGTTGCGAACGTCTGTTGTCTGGCTCGAGAAGCTGGCAACCTTGACTGGAACGTGTTTCATTTCGAGTGTCGAGATTCTCAGCCGATATTCGCTACTTGGGCAAATTGGGTACCCGAATCTCTTCCAAGGATTGGCTCAAATTCACGTCAAAATCGGGTTGCGAACCCAACCTGTCGTGGCGATGCTATTGAGGACCGATAGCGACGATGCAAATTCGACGCGTGTCCGATTGTCGAGCAGTACATCGCCATCCTGAGGAAACTTCTGCCGTGGGCCATTGGTGCAGAGTTGTCTGTTTTAGTGTGTTCATCTGTTGCACTCGCTGGTGTTCTGCCGCGGACGAGTTGCCTCGAAACTGGCCCAAATTGCCGATTTCAAATGGCGTCGTTGAGCTTCCAGCTCAGGAATGGCCGTTTCATCCCGCGCCGCGCCATATCAAGGTCTACATCTACTATCCCTTCGGTCGACTCGAACATGTCACTGCCAAAACCGGTTTGATGCTGACAGTCCACAATTGGGGCGGGACCGAAGCGATTGGATCAGCCGAACCCAAAGTGTTGACCGAGCGACTGGATGTCGTCTCGATCGCGGTCGACTACCTGCAAAGCGGCAAAGATGAAGCCTTGGAATCGCCCGATCCATACGATTTCGGCTACCTGCAAGCACTCGATGTACTGCGTGGCCTGTGGTACGTGCAGCAAGGGTTGAAAGTCAACAAGACGAATTTCGATGCCAGTCGCATCTATGCCACCGGAGGGTCAGCAGGTGGGCATGTGGTGATGATGTGCAACAAGTTTGCGCCGCGCACTTTCACCTGTTTGATCGATATCTGCGGTCCGACCAAACTGAGCGAAGACATTGCTTACGGATTGGCGGGCGGGAGCAGTTTTAACGCCCGCTATGAGATCAAAGAGGGGCTGCCGACTTCCTTGACGATCGACGAGCGTGAGATTCGTTGCTTGAGCGACCCACGGCACCTGGCTGAGATGAAACGATTGGGCAACACCACCAAAGTGATCGTGGTCCACGGCATTGATGACAAGACGGCGCCGTTCGCGGATGCAAAAGAGCTGGTGGAATCGATGCAGCATGCCAAATTGGATGTCGAATCGGTATTCGTCGGTAAAGGGCAGTTGGACGGAAAAGTGTTTACCGCCACGGGACACACCATTGGACATCGAACCGAGATCATGTTTCGTGCCGCCGATAAGTATCTCAAGATCGGCTCAAAGAACTATTTGTCTCGAACGACTTCAACCGATTTTTTCCGTCGCGAAGAGATCAAATATGAAACCACGAATGGGGCATACGTGATTTCGTACGAAAACGGGTACCCCATCGGCAAGTTCGTGCCGAAATAGACAGCTCTACGGTTGCTGGTTGCCAGGCAGGATGACTTCGATCCGGGATCTCAGTTCTGCAGCAGTAATGGATCGAATCAACAATCGCTTGCGGCTCGACGTTTGACCGCTGAGCAGCTCGAGTTGGGACTTGTTGAGTCCCAGTTGCTCCGCCAGAAGAGCAATGATCGCGCTATTGGCCTTGCCCTGCTCAGGAGCCTGAGTGACTGCGACGCACAGACAGCCGTCGTGCAGTCCGGTCAATGCGTTCCGCCGCGCGCCAGGTCGAGCTTTCACTCGCACGATTGTTCCGTCCGAAGTCTCGTCCAGAACCAGCATGGCCGCAGCTCAAAAGAAAAAGCAGACAATCGACCTGAGATCGATTGTCTGCCTGATTGTTCTCAATCAAAGAAGATTCGTCAAAGCACGACAGAAGAAATGTCGACGGGCAATGTGCCCCGCGCCGATCACTTCTTCTTGGCGGCCTTCTTCTTGTCATCCTTCTTGTCGTCGCCTTCAGCAGCTTTCTTCTTTTTCTTCTTGCCGACAACCAGCCGTACGACGCGCAGTTTCGGCAGTCCAAACGGACTCGTTCCATCAGCCCATCGCTCATCGGTTTGCATCTGTGCGATGCGCTCGTCGCGCGACAGAACACTACGCAGTCGGGCCAATCGGCCTTTACGCTTCAAACTTTTATCAATGGTCACAGCAAAACTCTCCCGCCCGGAAGGGCGATCAAAACCGAGCTGTCATCGCTCGCAGATCCCGATCAAACAGGCTCAACCAAAGCAGGAGCCGACTTTCGGGTCGGACATATTAATTGGAGCCCCAATTGGATTCAAGCCGGGGTTCATATTGGTCAAAATGGCTCCGGAATCAGCGGGCGAATCCAAGTCATTCGCGACGGAAATCAGTCCCATCCACCTCCCCTTGCCATCGCTGCGTGTCATTCATTAGAGTACGCCGTACCGGCTTACCCGATAGTGTAACGGTAGCACAACAGATTTTGGTTCTGTTTGTCCAGGTTCGAATCCTGGTCGGGTAACTAGACTTACGTCGATTTGGGTTCCGGATTTCGGCCTGCCCACTTTCAGGTCAACGACGTGTCGTTTCTGTAGGTGTCAGCACTTTGGCCACGTCGTCGCCCTGCCGTGTTGCGATGAGAACGCTCACCTGACAGGTCCGGTTCGATGGCGAGTAACTGCCGTAATTGTGGCGAAAACGCCACCACGTCAGGCTTACCAGTTGTCAGCCGTGTGTGCGAACTCGACGGCGAACGGAAATCGCTATTCCACGCGGCTCCAGAGTTTGATCGTTTTTCCCTGGCCTCCCGAGGCAATCAGTTTACCATCGCGGCTGAACGCGACGGCGAAAATTGATCCATCCACATCTGTCAGAGCCGTGTTCAGTCGGCCATTACGGACGTTCCAAACTCGCAAACCACCAGTGTCGTCCCCGGTTGCGAGCAGCGTTCCGTCCCTGGAAAACGTCAGACACCGAACTGCGGACTCGGCGGACAAGGTCGCAATTGGTTTTTGAGCCGAGACATCCCAAAGCCGGATTGTTGTGTCTTTGCCAGCGCTTGCCAGGACGCTGTTGTCCGGCGAGAACTCAATCGCCGAAACGGCATCGCTATGCTCATTCAACACTGCGATCTGATCTCCCGTGGCCGGATTCCAAAGGCGAATCGTTTTGTCTGCGCTTCCGGTTGCAAGCAGCTTTCCATCCGGCGAAAAAGCAGCGCATTCAATTTTGGCTTCGTGTCCGCGGCAGGTTGCCTGGACTTTGAAAGGGAGTTTGTCCGGCTTGGGCGCCAAGCTGTGAATCACCACATCGACAGCATTTTCAATCGTTTTCGATCTCGATTTCAGCGCATAAGTCTCCCCATCGGAGGCAATCGCAAACGGCCGGATTTCTGCCGCGCGATTGCCAACTCCCCAATCCGTAGGTCGCCCCTCTTTCAGATACCGGCCAAACGCCAAATGGTACTCTTCGAGTCCGCGAAAACTGACCCACGTGTCATCGGGAGCGTAGGTAATGCCGAGAATGGCAGACGCATTCTTGATGGGACGCTGATAGAAACGATGCTCCTGGCGCGTTGAGACATCCCAGACGCGCACTCCGTTGGAATCACCGGCCACGAGCGTTGAACCCGGTCCAAACACGAGACTGTAAATGTGCGTCGATACCCCGTCGATGGATCCCGCCGGTTTCCATTCTTTTTCGCCCGCGACCAGTGGCTGCACAAACCCCAAAACAAGCAACAGGGCCTTGCCGACGCGCATCTGTCACCTCGCGCTGTGAATGCGATGATTGAGCGTGCATCGCATTTCAGGATTAGGCTTCGGGAACGGTCACAGCTTATCACTGATCGCTGCAACCGTATTCCTTAATTTCTTATAAGGCAGCGGGGTTACGACGCTCGGATCCATGGTCCAATATGGACAGTCTTCCGATCGTCCCCGGACAATTGATATGCCTCGTCGCAGAGAATTCCCGTCGTTAGTTCAATTTTGTCCGCCGGATCGTGATTCTGCTCTAATGTCGGTCATCTCGCATCACGGATTCTGTCACTTGGTGACCGACTGATCGACGCGATAGCTCAGATCTGCGACTCGTCTTGCACGTGAAATTCACGCCTTGCCCGTTGGTGTGAATTGGCGTCTGACCGTTGTATAACCTGTGATCAACCCAAGTCTTTTTTGCCATCGTTGATCTGGTGTCTGCACCACGTCGCGTACGGAATGGCAAATTCCCGGCCCTTTTCGTTGAAGAGTCCTCTCATGAGTTTCATGAAGCCCCTGTTCGTACTGACGCTGGCGTTGCTGACGTCAAGTGATGCGGTTGCTCAAACCCCGATACGTCCCCCCGCAGTTCCATTGGTCGCGTGCGATCCGTATTTCAGTATCTGGTCGCAGGCGGATCAGTTGGCATCTGCCGACACGACACACTGGACCGGTCGACCCCATCGCCTGAACAGTTCGGTCACAATTGACGGCAAGCCGTTCCGCTTGATGGGAGTTGAACCGAAGAATATCGACGCCATGCCGCAAAAGAGTGTCACTGTCTGGCCGACTCGAACTGTTTATTCGTTTGCAACGGCCGAACTGGAATTGACGATCACATTCATGACGCCCAGTCTGCCGGAGAGTATCGACCAGTTGTCTTGGCCCGTGACGTATCTGACCTATGCCGCCAAATCACTCGACAGCAAGACTCACAAGGTGTCGGTTGATCTCGAGGCGGGACCCGAGATCGCTGTTAACGAAACCTCGCAGAAAGTGGTCTGGTCGACGCCGCAGATTGACCGATTGTCTGTGATGGCGGTTGGTTCGCAGAACCAGACAGTGCTGAACCGTAGTGGAGACGACCTGCGGATCGACTGGGGATATCTGTATTTGGCCGCCCCTGCTGCAGCGAAACCGACTTGGAAAGACCATCGAGTGACCCTGGATCTGGGCTCTGTCACCGATAAAGAGACGTCACGCTGGCTGCTACTGGCGTATGACGACCTGTTCTCGATTCAGTACATGAAAGAGAACTTGCAGCCGTTTTGGCGACGAAACGGTTGGCAGGCTGCCGATCTGCTGAAGGCGGCAGCGGCCGCCTATGAGAACCTGACAAAACGATGCACGGCCTTCGACAATGAGTTGATGGCCGACCTGCGAGCGGCGGGCGGAGAGAACTATGCTCAGTTGGGAGCCCTCTGTTACCGCGAATGCTTCGCCGCCGGCAAGTTCGTGGCCGACAGCAATGGCCAACCGCTGCAGTTCTGTAAAGAGAATCACTCGAACGGCTGTATCGCGACATCTGATGTCTTCTATCCGATGGCACCTCAGTTCCTGCTATTTGGGCCGTCACTCGCCAAGTCGTTCATGGTGCCCTTTATGAACTATGCGGCCAGCGATCGCTGGAAATTCCCGTTCGCTCCGCATGACCTTGGTCAGTACCCCCTGGCCAATGGGCAAGTCTACGGAGGTGGCGAGCGGACTGAAGAGAATCAGATGCCGGTCGAAGAAAGCGGGAATGTCCTGCTCTTGATTGCGGCCATCGCACAGATGGAGGGACATCCTGGCTTCGCCAACCTGTACTGGAAGCAAATTGAATCGTGGGCCCAGTATCTGACGGAGAAAGGCTTCGATCCTGAAAACCAACTCTGCACTGACGACTTCGCCGGCCACCTGGCCCACAATGTCAACTTAAGCGTCAAGGCGATCTGCGCGATTGGTGCTTATGCCAAACTGTGCGAGATGCGTGGCGAAAAGGAGAAAGCCGCGAAGTCGTTTGAGTTGGCTCGTTCGTTCGCCAAACGCTGGATGGAAACGGCTGACGAGGGCGATCACTATCGACTTGCATTTGATAAGCCAGGAAGCTGGAGCCAGAAATACAACCTGATCTGGGACCGCATATTGGGTCTGAATCTGTTTCCCGAATCGGTCGCGAAGAAGGAACTGGCGTACTACCGCAAGATTCAAAACGAATATGGATTGCCGCTGGACAACCGCGAGACATATACGAAGCTCGACTGGATCACATGGACCGCCACCCTGACCCAGAATCGTGACGATTTCGACGCGTTGATTGGCCCCGTGATGACGTTCATCAACAAAACACCCGATCGATCTCCGTTGACTGACTGGTATCAAACCAAAACTGCGAAAAAAGTTGGTTTCACGGCGCGCCCTGTCGTCGGTGGAGTGTTTGCTCAGATGCTGTATGACAAGAAAGTGTGGCAAAAGTGGGCGATGCGTGATCAGACCAAAGCCGCCAACTGGGCCGCCATGCCGAAGCCGCCGATCGTCACCGACGTCGTACCAGTCGCTGCGACTCAGGCCAGTACCTGGTTCTATACGACGTCCAAACCTGCTGAAGACTGGAGCAAATCGACGTTCGATCCGAAGGATTGGAAACAGGGTAAATCGGGATTCGGAACGGCTGGTACACCAAGCACATCGATCGGAACCACTTGGTCAAACTCGGATATCTGGCTGATCCGCGATATCGAACTGCCAGCGGTCGAAATCGACAAGTTGAACTGGTTGATCCATCACGATGAAGACACCGAGATTTACGTGAATGGCGAACTGGCCGAGCGATTCGCAGGCTATACCGTCCAGTACGATACCCGTCCGTTGTCCAACCTGGCGAAGGCGGCATTCAAACCAGGCAAGAACCGGATTGCCGTTCACTGCCATCAGACGGGAGGAGGACAATACATCGACGTTGGACTGGCCACAGTGACCCGGCAGAAGGCATCGAAGTAGCGATTCGCGGCAGCCCAATTGATCGATCGTCGAGTGGTTTCAACACTCCGACGGTCGATCTCCGCCCTTTTCGGCTGTCAGATCGTTCAGCAGTTTTGTCAGCGCGTTGTAGTCGACCGGCTTCACCAGATGGCCATCGAAGCCGGCTTCTTTCGCTTTCGTCGTGTGCTCTTCCTGACTCCAACCGGTGACGGCGATGATGATCATCTGCCTGCCCCACTCTTCAGAGCGGATCCGCTGGGCGGCTTCATAGCCGTTCAGTTTCGGCAAACCCAGATCCAACAGCACGACATCGGGCCGAAACGACTCTGCGAGGGTAACCGCTTCCAGCCCGTCGTGAGCGGTCTCGGTAGTATTTCCCAAAAGTTTGAGCAGCATCGCCAGCGACAGGGCGGAATCGCGATTGTCGTCAACGACCAGAATGCGTCGCGCAACAGTCTCGGTCGAAGTCGTTTCGAGCATCGGTGACATTTCTAAGCTTCTGCAGGCAACGGACGAGGGTGAATCACGCGACCCATGCTCAAAAACGAGCGAGCCTGCGACATTTCGATGTGTCATACCAGCAATGTCAACCCTTGATACCGACCGCGACGGCATTCCGTAGGGAAATGTGTACCAAGAGTGGCGATTGTGTTAATTGTTCGATCAACTGCAACAGATTACTGAATAAGTCTTTACGAATTTTTACAGTGGCGGAGCGTCGAACCGGCTGTGATCCCGTGGTTCAGTGGAAGGAGTTGGACAGGAAAGCCCGTTTTGGGTGACGGTGCGAAAATACGTCGGTATACTGGCGGCTTGTTCTTCGAGGGACGATGGTTGAGAGGGCTCGCAACCATCGGTTCCGGCAACTCTGTGGCGACTGTTTCAGCGTAAAGGTGATGGTGTATGGTAACGATAGCACCGGGATCGACTCGAATTGGTTGGATCGGTACCGGCGTCATGGGGACCAGTATGGTCGGTCACCTGATGACCGCGGGATACAGCGCGACGCTGTACACCCGCTCGAAAGGCAAGGCCGAACCACTGATCGCGCGCGGCGCGAAGTGGGCCGCGACCCCGAAAGAGGTCGCCGAACAATCTGACGTGATCTTTTCGATCGTTGGATTTCCCAGCGACGTTCGCGCCGTGATGTTGGGGGCCGACGGTGCTCTGGCGGGATCAAAAGCGGGAAATGTGCTGGTTGACATGACGACCAGCGAACCGTCATTGGCGGTTGAAATCCACGAAACTGCGAAAGCCAAAGGCGTGTCGAGTGTCGACGCACCGGTTTCAGGCGGTGATATCGGGGCCAAGAATGCCACGCTTTCGATCATGATTGGCGGTGAGAAAGAGGTTGTCGATGCCTTGCAGCCGCTGTTTTCGGCGATGGGCAAGACACTCGTTCATCAGGGTGGCCCCGGAGCGGGACAGCACACCAAGATGGCGAATCAGATTTTGATCGCGACCAACATGATCGGCGTCTGCGAATCGCTGTTGTACGGCTACAAAGCGGGACTCGATCTGCCCACGATGTTGCAATCGGTCGGACCAGGCGCCGCGGGAAGCTGGTCGCTGAACAATCTGGGTCCACGGATGATGAATAACAACTTCGACCCGGGTTTCTTTGTCGAGCATTTTATCAAGGACATGGGAATCGCCTTGTCCGAAGCCAAACGAATGGGCTTGTCGCTGCCCGGCTTGGCACTCGGTGAGCAACTCTATCTGTCGGTGAAAGCCAAAGGTTGGGGCCGAAATGGAACTCACGCGTTGATGCTGGCATTGGCCGAGATGTCGGGCATCGATTGGAAGAATCGAAAGTAAACGCACTTAAAGACAACGTGATGCGACGGCGATGTCGTCGTTCACCGCTTGACCGATCGATCTAAATCGGAAGCGAGACAAGGATATCGGTGAGGCGTCAATGACGAACTCACTTTACCTCTGGACAGGAACAGGACGAGATGACACGCAAGGGGGAACAGTTTGCTGGATTGACCGTCGCTATTGTCACGCCGTTTAAGGACGGCAAAGTGGACGAAGTGGCACTGAAGAAGATGGTCGATTGGCAGGTTGAACAGGGAACCGACGGACTGTGTCCGGTCGGGACCACGGGGGAATGCCCGACGTTATCGACGGAAGAACACGAACGCGTCATCGCGATTGTCTGCCAGCATGCCGCAGGCCGGATCAAGGTGATGGCCGGCACCGGTTCGAATAGCACGACCGAGGCGATCGAGTTGACTCGATTCGCGAAATCGGTGGGTGCCGATGGGGCGATGATGGTGGCCCCGTATTACAACAAGCCAACCGGTGAGGGCTTTTATCAGCACTACCTCGCGGTGGCCGAGGCTGTTGATATTCCGATCATCCTGTACAACATCCCCGGCCGCACCGCAAAAAACATGGAACCGGATGTCGTCGCTCGCATTGCCGAGATCCCCAATGTGGTGGCGATCAAGGAAGCAACCGGTTCAATGGATCAGGCATCACAAACGCTGGCTTTGACGAATCTGACCGTGCTTTCCGGTGACGACAGCCTGACATTGCCATTGCTCGCAATGGGGGGCAGTGGCATCGTGTCGGTCGTCGGCAATATCGTGCCGGCCGACATGCTGCAGTTACTGAAGGCGTTCAAGGCCGGCAACATCGCCGAAGCCCAGCGCTGGCACTTCAAGTTGTTTACGTTGTGCCGCGACATGCTCGGCATCGCAACCAACCCGATTCCTGTGAAGTGCGCGATGAAGATGCTAGGGCGCGATACGGGTGACCTGCGCCTGCCGTTGACGCCACTGTCCGAAGCCGAACAGGGGCGACTGCGAAAAACCTTAACGGCCTATGGCCTGCTGTAACGGGCCGTGTTAGAGTGGCAAATTCGCGGATTTGCTCGACTGACCGCAGAAGATTTCAACGCGTGATGATTGACTGAGAGGGGTTCGGCAATGGCCTTCGGATTTGGCAAAAAAGGTCGCGACGTCGACGACGATGATGACGAAGAGGAAGAAGACGACGACGATGTCGAGCTTGTCAATTTCCAGGGGGCACTGAACGGTAAGGCGGCCGACATGGCGGCCAATGCGCGCCTCGTCCAGGCAGCACTTCGTCCCACGAAAGACTTGATCACCGATGCGATCGAACGACGGGCCGAGATGGTTCGCCTCGATATCAAAGGTGAAAAGGCGCAGGCGGCCATGGCGATCGACGGCATGCCCTTCGCCGGGGCTCGAATGCCGCGACAGCAGGCCGCTGCCATCATCCAGATGGTCAAGGTCTTAAGCGGTCTGGATGCCCGCCTGAAAGGCAAACATCAGATCGGTGGCATGAAGGCCGAGCATCTGGGTGTGAAATACGAAATCAATGTCGATGTGACGCCTCAGCCCGACAGCACAGAACGCCTGACAGCTCGCATCCGAAATCTGAGCATCAAACTGGAAACGCCGAACGACCTTGGTTTCAGTGACGGCTTGAAACAGACGATTCGCGATCTGACCAGTCATCGTCATGGGATCATTGTCTGTTGCGGAATGACTGGAACGGGCGTGACGACGACGACCTATGCGGTCTTGCGCGGCATCGACGTCTACCTGTATTCGATTTATTCCATCGCCAAAACCACGCGAGAACTACTGAATATCAAGGCCTTTGAGGTCAAACCCGAGGACTCGCTCGAACAATCGATGATGCGTATGATGCGCGAAGAGGCCGACGTGATTTTCGTCGACCCGATTCGCGACGCCGACACCACGCAGGAATTGATGAAGGTTGCCGACCGCATCTGTATCGTCAGCGAAATGCAGGCGAAAGACTGCGCCGCCGCGATCAATCAACTGAGCGAATGGTCGGGAGATCGGCAGAAGGCGAGCGAAGTCATTGACGCCGCGATCAGTCAAAAGCTGGTCCGCTTGCTCTGTACGTCATGCCGTGAAGCGTTTCGTCCGAACCCCAAGCTGCTGGAAAAAGTTGGCTTGCCACCCGAAACCAAGGTGCTGTACCGCAAGGGCGAGCCCATGGTCGACGAAAAAACCGGCGAAGAAGACGATCCCTGCGACAAGTGTGGGGGCGTCGGCTTCTATGGCCGTGTGGCGATGATCGAAACAATCATTGTGACCGACCCGATTCGAAAATTAATCGCATCGGGAGCCCCGGCCGATCAGATCAAAGCCTTGGCACGATCGGAAGGCGGTTTGACGTTCCACAAGGACGGTTTGCGACTGGTTGCCGAAGGCAAGACATCGCTCGAAGAACTGCAACGCGTATTCAAAGGCTGAAACGCGGCACGTTCGCAAGCTGATCACTCCGCAATTCCAGTCGGCTCTGCCGTAACGGATGGAGCGGTGTTGCCACTGGTTCACGCGCTTCGAGAACGATGCGATTGGGCGAGCGTTGGTGGCCGCATGATTCTGTGCTTGTGCAACTTGCTGCGCGGCATCGAGTTTGCATATCGTGATCGTAAGAATGGCTGATAGCTGTCCATTGAGAAACGGGGACTGGTTCACGCAAGTTTGCCGGACTTTCATGCATTCCGTGCAATAAGCGTGTCTGCTCACTTCTCTCAAAGAACTCAAGACCACCGCGAACGCTCTGCGGAGATCACTCAAGTGCATACGATGACGCCTCGTGAAGTTTTGGCATTGTGTCGGCAGAAGGATTTACGCGCTGTCGACCTGCGTTTCATGGATTTTCCGGGGACACAGAAACACTTCACGATCCCTGTAACAGCTCTGACAGAAAAGAGTTTTGAAGAGGGTTTCAGTTTCGACGGATCGTCAATTCGAGGCTGGCAGTCGATCAACGAAAGCGACATGCTGGTCGTGCCTGCGGCTTCAACAGCGTTTGTTGATCCATTCATGAGTCAAACGCTGGTCATGACATGCAACATCCAGGATCCGATCACGCGCGAGGACTATGCCAAAGATCCGCGCAATGTTGCCCGAAAAGCAGAAAATTACATGAAGATGACCGGCTTGGCAGATGCCGCTCATTTTGGCCCCGAGGCCGAGTTTTTCGTTTTCGATGATGTTCGCTTTGACCAGAACGAGCACGAAGCCTACTACCACGTCGACAGCATCGAAGGTCAGTGGAATCGAGGCCGCCACGAACCTTCGGGAAACAGTGGCTACAAGATTCGGCACAAGGAAGGGTATTTTCCTGTCCCTCCCACGGACACATTGCAGGGCATCCGGACCGAGATGATGTTGATGCTGCAGGACTGCGGCGTCGAAGTCGAAGCTCAGCACCACGAAGTTGCCACCGGCGGTCAGTGCGAAATCGACATGAAGTACGCACCGCTGGTGAAGACGGCGGACAACTTGCTGCTCTACAAATACATCGTGAAAAACGTGGCTGCGCGACACGGGAAATCTGCGACGTTCATGCCCAAGCCTTTGTGGAATGACAACGGTTCGGGTCTGCACCTGCACTTTTCACTATGGAAGAATGGGACGAATCTGTTCGCGGGATCGGGATATGCCGGGCTCTCTGACATCGCGATGTACGCCATCGGCGGCGTCCTGAAACACGCGGCTGCGCTGATGGCAATCTGTTGCCCGACGACCAACAGCTACAAGCGGCTGATTGCCGGATTCGAAGCCCCGATTAATCTGACCTACAGCAGCCGAAACCGGTCCGCCGCGATCCGCATCCCAGTCCATACACCCCATCCCGAGAGCAAACGATTCGAATTCCGGTGCCCCGATTCGTCGTCGAACGGATATCTGGCGATGGCCGCCATGCTGATGGCCGCCATTGACGGAATTCAACGACGGATCGATCCGGGACGTCCGCTCGACAAGGACATCTATGATCTGGCGCCCGAAGAGCTGAAAGATGTGGCACGCACGCCGGCATCACTTGAAGAATCTCTGGCGGCACTTCAGCGAGACCACGAATTCCTGCTGCGTGGCGATGTCTTTACAGAAGACGTCATCGACACCTGGATCTGGTACAAGACCGAGAAAGAGGTTGACGCGCTGCGGCAGCGTCCGCATCCATACGAGTTTGCGATGTACTATGACATCTGATCACCACCGTACGATGCGTGCATGATTGATGCGTTTTCCTGGTTCAACCGCTTCCAGCGATCCGGTGACGCATTCAGCTTGGGGAAGAGATGACTTCGTCGAGGACTCCAAAGCTCGTGGCACCCGAGGGTGATCGTGTCACGGAGCTTCGGCCTCTGGTAGAAACCTCGCGTTCCCGATGTCAGTGCGATGTGGTTCTGTGCCGGACATCTTACGTTGCTTCGGACACCGCCTTGATCGTGAATGCTGGGCTTGATTCGGTTCGTTCGTAAGTCTCGACGCCATGGGATTTCGTTGACTTAAACGACTCGGGCGCCTTGATGATGGTGATCTTTACCTTGCCACTGGCGCCTTCATCCAGGATTCCCGCGTGAACGGCCACCGCTGCCAGGTCGCTGTCGGTGGAATAAGGACCTGCCCCCCAGACATCGCCGCCCGCCTTGGCGGTGACCCTGAAGATGTATGACTCGTCGACCTTGTCGCTGTAATCAACCAGCGTGCCAGGGTTCTCAAGCGTTTCAAGTTCCTTGGCTTCCTTCTCGTCGCCTTCTTTCGAGGTCTTGGCAGCAGTCGCTGTACTGCTCTTCTTCCCCGTCAATTCTTCAGGGGTCAAAAACCCGTCGTGGTTCTTATCGAGCAGTTTGAACTGAGCATACTTCGAGCGATCCCATTCCGACATGACAATCTGGCCATCGCCGTTCTTGTCGTATTGGCGATAATTCTCGGGCAGGGGAGATACGCCTGCTCGACGAGTCGGTGTCGCGTCGCCAACGTAGTACAATGAGGTGGCGTCGATGTCGTCGTATTCCTCGCCGCCCCAGTTGATCCGCAACTTTCCGCGGCGTTTCACTTCCAGAATCTCGACGGGATAGTTTTTCTTCTCCCAAACCCCGACCAGTTTGTCGCCCTTTCTCAGCCTATCGTCTTTCTCAACCTGTTTGCCAGCAATGAGATTCGACGAGCTGGTGTCTTTGGCAGACACGACTCCAGCGGCAACAACGAGCATCAGAATAGCGATCGACGGGATTCGAAACATTTGGCACCCTCGCACTGAAGCGAATGATTCAATCCCAGGCAGACAGGCCGAGATTTGGCAATTATCGGTATTTTGCAGGTCAGACCTGGCGCAATCCACAAGTTTTAGCTCATATTCATTAAGTCGCGGATGACCGCAAGACACCGCCGCTACGGGTAGAATTTCAGGCACCATTAAGAGTCGGTGCGAGTCATGACCGGCAATGCGGAACTCAACCACTGTCAGAATCGTCGTATCATACCAGCCGATCGTCATTCCGCTGACGCTGTCCCAGCATGGCCTATTGTCAGTTCTCTGCGACGGTCAATTCTCCGACAGACATTCGACCAGACGGTCGCCGAGGCAGCATCGGTCATGAGTGAGTTCTTCCGGGGCTGGCGTAGAAAGATGGGCGTTGCAGTCCTGGTGATCGCCGTGATCCTTGTCGGAGGTTGGGTCAGAAGTGGCACGTACTCAGATAGCATCCAGCTTCGTGGTGGGGAACGAACTCGGTTCGATCTCGACTCGGAAAACGGGTTTTTATTCTTCAGTTGGATCACCAGCGAACACGCACACTCGATGCGGATCTGTCCGTACTTCCTTACCCTCTATTGCCCTGATCCCGAAGCGTTCTACCTGTTTTACCTGGACGACACAGTGACACACCGGCTTGGATGGCTCGCCGCAGGTCGCCGCGAAAGACTTGTCAACGAAAGAAATCCCGATCACACAATCGAATGGTGGATTTCCTACTTTTCCCTGATCCTGCCGCTGACTCTTCTGGCTGCATATCTCCTGCTCAGCGCGCCTCCTCGACAAAGGAAAATGGCCGGACCACCCGCTGTAAATGGACGGTGAACCATGCGACATCTCCTTCGACGTTACCGACCCAAGATCAGCACTGTCCTTTTGCTGTCAACGTGTGTTTTGCTCAGCGCCTGGATCCAGTTGGCAACGACGTTCTTCCAATGGGAATCCCATGGGGGAGACGCTTACTATGCCGTCGGCAGTGGCGCCGGCGCCTTCACGGTCATCAAGCTCACATCTGTCGACTCGTCGCCGTCGTCGAGCCGTTCGACAAAGTGGGATCGTACGACGTTCCAAGAGTTGGCACCGAGGGCCGCCGAGCGTGTTTTAGACTGCGTGCGGATGGCGGACACGCAGATTCAGTGGACTCATCGACCGCTCGGCTTTGACATTGGCCAGCGCACCTTTGCAGGAGCGTCCGGAGCACTTCAAGTTCAGCTTTGGAAACTACCGCTTTGGAGTGTCATCCTGCCCCTTACGTTGCCCTGTATCTGGCTACTATTCCGCAGCGATGTTCAGCAAAGGAAGCAGCAACGCCAGAGTCCGCGCGCCGAACAATGACCTGATTTTGTGACTGATCTCGGATCTCTTGTGACAACGGAACTCATCCGCAACGCGCGAGAGGTCTCACTATTTTGAACCCGACTCAATCGCGAATCCCGGGTCAGTTCGGATATTCGATGCACTGAAATGACGAGATGACGTCGGTGGCCGAGCCGAGGCTGGGGTAATAGCCAACGTCCAGATCCCAGTAATCTCCCAGGAAATGAGCATCTCGGTAGAACCGCCACTTGCCTTGAACGACGATGATCGAAGAGATCTTGTCGTTCAATTCTCTGCCAATCAGCTGCACGTTCAGGTTGGTGCGTTTGTGGTGACCGCAGTAATCGTGGTCTTCATAGACGACGACTTCGGGCAAACTCTTGAGACCAGATGGTCGAGGAACCTTGATACTTTCCGTTGAGTGTCCGCTCGGTTTCATGGAATGTCCCTGGTGCGATTCTCGAGGCAGATGCGTATGGATCAGATCACAAGACCACTAGCAGAATTGCCGGTCTGCGCCGAGTTGAAATCGTCTTTTGACAGCGAGTCCAAGGTCCGCAGACGACTTTCGCCCGGCCGGTTGCTGTTTGTTGGTTGGATCGTGACACTGGCAGCGAACCAACCACCCCTGATAACCGCAATTCAAGCTCATTCATTGGATCTTGTCTCATTCGGTGAAGGAGTGGTGCAGCAGATTTCGTGACGTTCCGTGTCATCTATCGCCTGAACTGACTCAAAACAGGAATTGGTATGACGCCTGCCGAAATGGAACGAAGTACAACGAGCTCCGAACCGTCCGTCGTCGATTCACTGACGTCACCCGTGGTCGTCGAGCGATTGAGCGATTTGACTTCGCAGCAATGGAAATCTGGAATCGCAGCCTGGCTCGGGTGGTTGTTCGACGGGCTGGACATGCATCTGTATGTACTGGTCGCGGCGCCGTTCGTACGTGAGCTGATCGGTGCGGCCACCAAGAGCGATCCTGCGGTTGGCTATTACAGCTCATGGATCCAGGCCGCATTTCTCGTAGGCTGGGCACTGGGTGGTGGGTTTTTCGGACGCATTGCCGATCGATTGGGGCGCAGCCGCGCTCTGACAATGACCATCCTGACATATGCACTGTTTACAGGACTTTCCTACTTCGCCCAAACGTGGTGGCACCTGTTAATCTTCCGATTCCTGGCGGCGCTCGGGATCGGTGGCGAGTGGGCCGTCGGAGCGTCATTGATCTCGGAGACTTGGCCACGACGTTGGCGACCCTGGATGGCGGCAGTGTTACAGACGGGTGTGAATCTGGGTGTCATGCTGGCTGGTGTCGCGAATTTCGTTCTGGCTGACTATCCGAAACGAACCGTGTTCCTCGTTGGGATCTTGCCGGCATTGCTGGTCCTGTGGATTCGCCATGCGGTTCCCGAACCGGAAGAATGGCATATCGCCAAGAAGAATGCCGCGCAGGAAGAGCCTCGGTTTATCGACCTGTTCCATGGCCCCGTGCGGCGGATCACGCTGCTGACAATGGCCGTCTGCACGTTGTCGCTCACAGCACACTGGGCGTTCTTGTTCTGGTACCTGCAGCATCTGCGCAACCTGCCGACACTCACTGAATGGAAGGACGCCGACGTCGACCATTTGGTCAGTTGGATGGTCTGGCTAGTGATGCTCAGTTCCATCGCTGGAAATTTCCTGGCGGGTCTGATTGCAAGATATTTCAAGTATCGGACCGCGATTACGGGCCTGTGCCTGATGTATTTCGCGGCCATGTTCTGGACATATTGTATCCCACGCGACCAGCACACATTATGGTACGGATTCGCGGTGATCGGACTATCACAAGGTGTGTTTGCCTTATTCACCATGTATCTGCCTCCTCTGTTCCCCACACTGTTGCGAACAACCGGAGCCGGGTTCTGTTACAACATCGGCCGGATCGCGGCGGGACTTGGCACTGTCTTTTTTGGCTTGTTCTCGAAGGTTGGTGATTACCGGCTGGCTTTGTTCTACGCGGGGTTTTTGTTCCTGCCTGCGGCCGCGTTTGCCTGTTTGTTGCCTGAACCAGTTGATGAACAACGATAGCGCACCAAGGGCGTGATGCGAGTGACAACGGACTGGAGCAGTCGTCGATCAGCTCGCACGAACTGGATTGTCTGGCTCGATTGAATAGACCTGTGCCGCGAGTTTTATGACATGAAAGACAGGCAATGCGTTGCGCATGAGTCCTCTGAGACAGCATTTTGACAATCCCCTGAACGCCACTCTCTGTTAGAATCTTCTGCTTTGCGGAACCATTTTGACAAGGGGGGCGATGGTGGTGTCTCTTCCGACTTGGCGGTTCTTCTTCGCGATCGCCGTCTTGCTTGCCATGCGAGCAAATTGCGTTGCTGAGGACGCGGTTGGCACTCAGGAAAGGCTGCTGAAGAGTTCTGATCAATGGCCGCAGGTTGACGCAGATAAGTGGAACACGGTGCTGAGCGATACTCAACGCGCCTGGAAGCAACTGAAGGCGCGAACGACTCCGTGGCGAGCTCATATTGTTCGCACATTCCGTTATCTGGATCTGGATGATCAATCGATCAAGCGACAGGACCACGTTGAACTCGATTTGAACGGCAATGCCAAGTGTCTGTTGCTGACGACAAAAACAGGGCAAAACATCGAAGTCGTGGGGACGAACGAACGCTATGCATTTCGCCTGCAGGGGACACAGAGCGAAGGCGAGCGACGATTCGAAATCCGCTATGTGGGCGACGATCAGCGACAAGCCGATCAGGCCCGCGACATTCTGTTCAGTCCGCTCAAAATGACAGGGTTCGATGCCCTGGATTTGACTCAAAGCGACGGTTTTAAGATCCAACGCGTTCAGCAAGGCGAGGGAACTGACGCCCATTGCATGCGGTTCGACTTTCAGTCGTCATACAGCCCTAATGAGAAGACTGACGTGTCCGGCGGTTACTTCATCGTCGACACCGCATTGTCTTGCGCCATCTGCGAATGTCGGGTGGAGACGTTCGACGAGAAGATTCACGATGCCGACCACCATTGGTTTCAAGTCGATACGAACCGATATGTGACAAATGTCGGAGTGGTTCCAGTCGTCTCGCAGTCAACCAGCGGCTTTGTCGGCCTACCCGCTCATATTCAAGCTGCTGAAGAAGTCCAACGACTGCGGCCTGCGGATCTGTCGAACGGCGACTGCTCGTTAAGTGCGTATGGCTTTCCTGAACCAGTTCAATTCGCCACGTCGACATCGCAATCAAACAAGTTAATGAGCTTTTACATCCTGGCGGCGATCCTGTTTGTTGCAGCTTGGGTTTTCTATTGGATATTACCGCGGCCTCAAGTGCCCGATGACGATCACGTGAGTACGTGATAAAACTGCCGGCTTTCACCTACGGTTTCTCAACCGAAACAAATACCGGCGGACTGGAATAGGTGGCTTTCATCACAAAATTGATGGCGAAATTGGCCATTACGGCGGTGACTTGCCGTTCAATTGGCGGCGCCGACTTGTCGGCCTTGAGCGTGATATACCCCTCGCTATCGGTGCCAGTCAACAACGTCTTGCTGTCGTTACCTTCCATTGTGACACCTTCCGGCAGGCTGTTGGCGTAAACTTGTTCCAAGTGCCGATACATGAAGTCGAGCGTCACATTCGCATTGACCCCGGCGGCTCGATCCAGATGAATCATGATTTTCTTGGATTCACCCGGTTTCAGCCGGATCTCGGTTTCGCTCAGTTTCACCGCCAGCAGGTCTGCCGGAGCCCCAATCGCGACACAATGCGTCTCCACCGGATAGTGGCCGCGGCCTCCCCCCGGTGAATAGTACTCCTGATACGGCACCGCCGTCGCCGAGAGTTCGACAGTCGCTGCTGGAACTGTTGTGCCACTCGATGGAATCGATGCCGCAGACACAGTCGACGTCCCCCAGATACGGATATTCGAGGCAGCAAGCTTGGCATCAGGAGCGGCCGTCAGTCCGATGCAGCCATCGAGACCCTTACCCGCCAAAACTCGCCCGCAGGTCGCGACGACACCCGGCGGCAGTCCATCGACGTGCAATTGAACCTCGCCGTTAAATCCATGCTTGCGAACAGCGCGCACAAAGATTGACCCATGAGTTCCGGGGGTCAACTGAGTCTTGTCGGTGTCAACTTCCAGCAGGAAGCAGGGCTGGGTCTTCGAGATCTGTAGTGCATACTCAAACCCGTCGCCGCCGCGCAATTGGCCATCGCGAATTTCGACGACGTACTTGCCATCCGCGGGAACTTCCCATCCCTCCAACCACGTGTCGGCAAAGGTCAAACGACCGAATCGACCATCGTCATCTTCTCGCAACGGTTGCCCCTGTTCATTCAAAATGCGGATGAACGAATCGAGATTCGACATCTGACGCCGCGCGATGACTTCGAACGACAGCTTCTCGCCCTTCTTGGCGAAAAATGCATAACAATCCAGATCGGCCGGAGTTTCGATACGTCCGCTGATCACCTGCGGCACATTCACCGGCATGGCGGTCATCACAGAATTGTTGTCGGCATCGGTCTCGGAAATAACCGGTAAATCGGTGACATAGACTCCCACCGGATTCGTGACCTGACTCCCCGTTTTGGCGGTCGTCCAAGCCAACCCCAACGGATGTTCGGTCGCAACCATGACGGTTCCCTGCGGATTCTCTGACAGACCAAATCCGCTGAACGTGACCGTCGATTCCGCCCCCGGATTCATGGCCTTCGGGAAAACACCCGTCACGTACGGACGCGCATTCGCCTCGATGCAGTACGACCAGTCCACGTTCCCGTGATAGCGGACATCGCGAATCTCGAGCACATACTCGCCGGCCAGTTCAAACCGGTGCACCAGGAAGGGATCGGCGAAATAGGTGTTGTCCGACATCGAAATGACATTGCCACGCGCATCGCGCAGAAACAGGATCGGGTCGGCATGTGCCTGCAGGTCGTGAATCTTGTCCTGCAACCGCTGACAGCGAACCTGAAACGAGACTGTCTGCCCCGCCTCAACCGAGAATTTCCAGAAATCGAAGTCCTCCGGCTTCTCAATCGCCCCACACAACGTCGCCGGCAACGTCACCGGTTGAGCGTTCTCCAGCTTGTCATTGTCGGCCACTTCCAGGACGACAGGGTCTCGCACCACCACCAGTTGTCCGATGGTGCTGGCTCCGTTCGGCGTCACCAGACGAAACTCACGTACGCCCGGCAGTGCATCGGCCGCGACCGTAAACTTGATCTTCAGCCGCGTGACGTCTTTCGGTTTCTCACCCGGTTTGAGCGCTGGCATCTCGGGCGCGACGACTGCGGCAGTGATTCCGCCCGCGCCGACATCAACTTGATACGTCCCCAGCATCGTATACCGAGAATTGACCTCGCATTCAGTTGTCGCTCCCGCCTGCACTGCAATGGGCTTCAGGCTCATCACCATCGGATACGAGATCTGGGCGAATGAACTGGACACGGTCAGCATCGCCAGGACAAAGGTTATCCACGTGGCCGTCGCTTGTGACCGAGGCTTCCCGCAACTCGCCGCCAAAGATCGTGCTGGAACATCGACACACAATCGCATGAAACGCCCCAAAGTCAGACCCAAAATCGCATTAACATTTCTACATGCGACCAGCATAGCAAGGATCAGAGGCGGTGAAAGCGCCCAACCAGTGGTTCTTGGGCCAACAAGGGTAACGCTCGGGGGAGGCCACCAATACTGCTCGGTCATTTTCGGTGGGCCACTGAGCGTGCGTCTTCGCTCGCAAGCGTCTTTCGATCCGGCCAAAGTCTGCCAACAATGAACGGTTTTGGCTTTCGATGAACTCCCGAAAATGTCCTCCGATTTCACCCCGCGAGCATTGTTGACGGTGACCTGGATTACGTAAAAGTGAATGGCGCTGTCGTTTCAGAAGCAGGCTGCGAGGGGCCGCCGTGACTGTCTAATGGAAACGCTCGATCGAACCGCCTGTTGGAGGTTGCGGACGGGCTTGGTCCTGTCCCCACATTGCGTTCAGCGCCACGAATACTCCACCCCGTTTTTTCTCAACGCCAAGCCCGCCAACCGCCCTACCAGCGACGAGACGTAAACGATGCCACTGGATCCTCAAGCGGCCACCTTTCTCGAACAACTCGCACGGCAACGGGCTCGCCCGATTGAATCCTTGCCGGTTGACCTGTCTCGCCGTGCCGCTTTGTTGGGTGCAGGAATTAGTATCGACCCACCCGAGCTGGCCCTGGTCGAAGATCGCAAAATCCTCCGGCCCGATGGCACCGAGTTACTGATTCGCATCACGGTCCCCAAAGACGAAACCGGCCCGCATGCCGTCTGTCTGTATTTCCACGGCGGAGGCTGGGTGCTCAACAGCATCGACACGCACGACGATCTGGTCCGCCGCCTGACCGCCGAGTCGGGCTGCGTCTTTATCAACGTCGAGTATCGTCTCGCTCCCGAGTTCAAATATCCCTCCGCCGTCGAAGACGCTTACACGGCTTTGCTGTGGACTCATCAGTACGCGGCGGAACTCGGTTGCGACCCAGACCGAATCGCCGTATCGGGCGACAGTGCCGGCGGCAACCTGGCCGCTGCCGTCTGCCTGATGTCGCGCGACCGAGGTGGCCCGACGATCGCTTCGCAGGCGCTGATCTATCCGATCACGGATTGCGATTTCGAACGCCAGTCGTATCACGACAACGCCGAAGGCTATTTCCTGACCCGCAAAGAAATGAAATGGTTCTGGAACCACTACGTCGCCACGTCTGATCAGATGAGGGAACCATACGCGTCGCCGCTGTTGGCCGACTCGTTGGCCAACTTGCCGCCCGCGATCATCCTGACCGCCGAATACGATCCACTACGCGACGAAGGCGAAGCCTACGCCGCCGCGCTGAGATCTGCCGGAGTGGCAGTCACCTTCCGCCGCTACGAAGGCATGATTCACGCCTTCGTCCGTCGAGTCCAACAATTCGACGCCGCCATCTCCGCAATCCAGGAAATCGCTCAACACCTCAGGTCAACAATCGGCAGCGCCGCCCTCGCGCTGAATGGGGGCCAAAGTTCATAGTCAGCCAATTTCATTTGCCTGCGTGAACTTCCATGTCAGTGACTCTCGAACTGCTCGCTGACACCTCGGAGGGATCTTCGGCATTCATCTGCAGGTGGTCTTGGATAGGTCGGTAGAACGACCGACAGGCTCATCAGGGGGTTTCGCGGGTTGCAGTTGGCACGTGCAACGACCCTCAATTCGTTCGAGTTCGTCCCCTTATCGAGGCAAAGTCGCAACGCGCGAATGGCGCCCCTATTCGGTTCCTGTCGTGGGACGCACATCACCGCCAGCGGCGGGTCGTGGAATCGCTGAGGTTGTCGTGACAGAATCTTGACGTGATTTCCTTCTGCCAGTGATCGGTCGCAACTTTGTCATCGTGGGCCAGACGATGGACTGCAAACGCTGTGGGTCTCCGCATCTGCGCTGGAGCCGCAAATGGGGCTATTTGCCTCTGTGGTTCGTGTTTCCATTAGCGCGCTGCACTGACTGCAATCACCTGAATCGCATTCCCTTCTGGGTCCGTTTACCCAAGGCTGATCGCCATCAACGCAGCAGTGAAATGACGACTCGGGAATAAGTGGCGACGATCAGCGAAACATTGATCAAAAGCGCACCGGCTGCGAACGAGGGGCGGTTTCCTTCGAACTCAAAGAATCACTGCGTGTTTCCTTTGCGCAGGCCAAGTTGCGCCTGAATGTCGGCAGCGACTTCGTCGATACCAAGCGAACCGTTGGTTTGAATTATCAATTCTTTCCGGCCGAACAATTCAAGCACAGGTTCTGTTTGCGATCGATAGTCACGCAGCCGTTGACGCAAGCCGCCCTCGTTATCATCGCTGCGAATGACCAGCTTTCCGCCGCAGACGTCGCAGGTGTCGGCGATCGCGGGACGATGATGAATCAGGTTGTAATCCAGGCCGCACTGACTGCACAAACGTCGCGCGAGCACTCGCTCAAACACGACTTCGTCCGGAACTTCGATGTGGATGACGGCATCAATGTCGTAACTTTCCAAAAAAAACTCTGCCTGAGTCCTCGTTCGTGGAAATCCATCCAGCACGAATCCAAAATTCCAGTCATGTTGAGCCAACCGCTCACGGATGATCGCTTCGACAGTTTCGTCTTCCACCATCCGTCCATCGGCGATCAAGCGTTTGATCCGGGCACCCAGCTTGGTGTGCGATTGAATGTGCCAGCGAAAAATGTCTCCCACCGAAATATGCACAATGTCAAACTCTTGCCTCAACAGTTTCGCCTGAGTCCCCTTGCCGCACCCTTGGGCACCCATGATCACATACTTATGCATTTCAACTCGTTCCGACCTGAAAAAGAAAAAAGGCTTGCGGCGATATCGCCACAAGCCTTTTCGCCGTAATGATTTGCCCAGGACAGGAATCGAACCTGCACGCCATTGCTGGCACTAGGTCCTGAACCTAGCGCGTCTGCCAGTTCCGCCACCTGGGCTGCGGGGTGCACAAGATACGTGTTGGACAGTCGGCAAGCAAGGATACTTGGACGACAAAATTGCGGATTGGCGGAACCGGTTTTGCGTAGCCGCGCTTGCCAAGCGAAAAACAATCGCTATATTTTCTCCCTCGCGGTCGAGCCCTCTGCTGCGCCGCTAGCGTAGCTCAACGGCAGAGTACCGGTTTTGTAAACCGGTGGTTGTGGGTTCAAATCCCACCGCTAGCTTTTCTTGCGCTGTCGGAATGCTGAAAACGTTTGGCGTTCAACGCACCCTGGGGGCTGTAAACCAGCGTGAATTGACGCTGGCATGGTGAAAAACTGGCAACAGGCCTTCTGGTGTCAGCGGTGAATAAAAGGGTGGCCCTTCAGCGGTTGCAAGGATTTTTCGGCGGGATTCCCGAGCGGCCAAAGGGGCCAGACTGTAAATCTGGTGGCTCTGCCTTCACAGGTTCGAATCCTGTTCCCGCCAAATTAGCGCCGGCGGTACCGGCGGTGAAGACATGTCCAGAGTAGGTTGATCTAGTCGGCGCAGGTAGTTTCGCATCAGAGAATTGCGGGTGTAGCTCAATGGTAGAGCTCCAGCCTTCCAAGCTGGTGGTGTGGGTTCGATTCCCATCACCCGCTCTTCAGTTGACAGGCTGACTCGAACACACCATTGTGTGCGTTTCGAGTTTAGCCGGGCTGGCTGACGTTGCTGCTGTAGCTCAGTCGGTAGAGTGCGTCCTTGGTAAGGACGAGGTCAAGGGTTCAAATCCCTTCAGCAGCTTTGTTTTGGGTTTAACTGTTATCGGTTCTCGTCATCGGCGGCGAGGCCGGGTTCTAGTGGGGTTCCTGCCTGATCCGGGGTGGTCAGATTGGCGGGACGGTTAGAAAAAGAGGATTGCGAGCAAAATGGCGAAGGAAGTTTTTCAACGCACGAAGCCACACGTGAACGTTGGCACGATTGGCCACATCGATCACGGTAAAACCACAACCACGGCCGCGATCCTTGCCGTTCAGACTGCTAAGGGTCTCGCCAAGTTCAAGAGCTATTCCGATATCGCCAAGGGCGGTACGGTTCGCGACGAAACGAAGACCGTGACGATCGCCGTGAGTCACGTCGAGTACGAAACCGCCACTCGCCACTACGCTCACATCGACTGCCCCGGCCACGCAGATTACATCAAGAACATGATCACCGGTGCCGCTCAGATGGACGGCGCCATTCTGGTTGTGTCGGCTGCCGACGGCCCGATGCCGCAGACTCGCGAACACATCTTGCTGGCCAAGCAAGTGAATGTTCCCGCACTGGTTGTGTTTCTGAATAAGTGCGACCTCGTTGACGACGAAGAATTGCTCGAACTGGTCGAGATGGAAGTTCGCGACTTGCTGAACAAGTACGAATTCCCCGGCGACGACATCACAATCGTTCGCGGCAATGCCAAGGGCGCACTGGATAACCCAGCCGACCCCAAGTTCAATGAGTGCATCGGTCATTTGATGGACGCGTTGGATAAGGATGTTCCCGAGCCCGCTCGGGAAACCGACAAGCCAATGCTGATGGCGATCGAAGACGTGTTCTCGATCGAAGGTCGCGGCACCGTCGTGACGGGTCGTATCGAGCAGGGCGTTCTGAAGGTCGGCGACAAAGTTCAATTGCTGGGCTTGGCTGATCCGCAGGAAACGGTCTGCACCGGTGTTGAAATGTTCCAGAAGACTTTGGACGAAGGTCGTGCTGGCGACAACGTCGGTGTACTACTGCGAGGTATTCGCAAGGAAGACGTGCAGCGTGGCCAGGTGTTGGCCAAGCCGGGCTCAATTAAGCCGCACAGCAAATTTGAATGTCAGGTGTACGTATTGAGTAAGGAAGAAGGGGGTCGCCATACTCCGTTCTTCAGCGGTTACCGACCTCAATTCTACTTCCGAACGACCGACGTGACCGGTGCGGCGAACCTGCTGGGCGGTGCCGAAATGTGCATGCCTGGCGATAATGTTCAGATGGAAGTCACGTTGGGTAAGCCCATCGCAATGACCGAGAACGTTCGCTTCGCTATTCGCGAAGGCGGCAAAACCGTCGGTTCGGGTGTTGTGACGAAGATTCTCGAGTAGTTTATTGTCCCGCAGGTAGGTCGGCTTCAGACGTCGTCTTGCCAGTAGAATAGTCTGATGGTTCAACCATCAGGTATCTCGCACAGTGCAAATCGGGCGGTGGCGATCGTCGCTCGATTTGCGTCTCGTCTCCGCTGCGAAGACCTGATTTTCTGTGCAGCCTTGATTTGAGCATTCCAGCTCTATTAGTCTGTTGAGCGGTTAATGATCCGCCGACGCATCGTCGTCGGCGGTGATCTATTGTCGAGGGTGTCACAAGTGGCGCGTGAATACGTTTGGCTCGAGTGTACGGAGACCGGTCTGCGAAATTATCGCATCTCGAAAGAGACCAAAGGGACAGAGCGGTTGGAGCTGAAAAAGTACAACAAGAAGCTTCGCCGACACACTATCCACAAGGAATCTCGCAAGAAGTGACCTCGTTCTCTTTTTAAGACGGCTCTCTTTTTAAGACGATTCGCCTTGTAAACGGGCGTAGCTCAATTGGCAGAGCACTGGATTCCAAATCCAGGTGTTGGGGGTTCAAGTCCCTCCGCCCGTGTTTTGGACACGTATCGGAGACTTGGGAAGATATATGTCGAAGGTGCAACGCGCTACGCTGTTGAAAAGCATCGTCAGCACAGAGATTTACCAATCGAAGCAGGGCCGGATCCTCCGACGCACAACCGCGGGTGCTATTCTGCTGGCATGTGTGTTGGCATGTCAGGCATTGTACCACTCGTTCATGTACGAATGGGGCGATACTGGAGCGTGGGTTAAGTTTGTACCTGAGTCGCTGGGATCGATGCCGGTGGCGTACTGGTTGCTGGGAGTGTTAGTGCTGCTGGCGGCGTGGGTCGCCTACCGCACGGTCAACTATCCGGTGTTTGCTGATTTTTTGATTGATGTTGAGTCAGAAATGACGAAGGTGACCTGGCCGAGTTGGATCGAGTTGCAGCGGGCGACAGCCGTCGTACTCGTGACAATGTTCATCTTCAGCATTTTGCTGTTGGGATACGATGTCTTTTGGCAATGGCTTTTGAAGCTGACAGGTGTCTTGAGATTGACGTCATAGCCGCGCACCGCATCGTGAGCAGGTCAGATTGGTGCATCGGTTACTCTGCAGGGGTCTCAAATTATGACATCGGAATCCGGAACTGAGGGTTCCCAGGGCAACCAAATGGAGTGGTACGTCTTAAAAATTCAGAGCAATCGCGAGAAGACCATTCGTGATTCGTTGTTGCGAAGGATTCGTCAGGAAGGGTTGCAGGATTTTTTTGGCGAGATTGTGATTCCTGTCGAGAAGATCGTTGAAAATAGAAATGGTAAGAAGCGAGTCATCGAACAGAAGCTGTATCCCGGCTACTTGATGATTCAGATGATTTTGAATGACGACACTTGGTATCTGGTACGTAGCACCGGCGGGGTTGGCGACTTTACCGGCTCGTCCGGAAAACCTTCACCGATGCCAGCACACGAAATCCAGCGCATGACCGGGGCGGTTCAGGCGGTGGTCGAAGAACCTGCGAAGGTCAAGCATGACCTGAAGGCTGGCGATTCGGTGAAGATAATTGAAGGACCGTTCGCGTCGTTCGATGGCTCGGTCGGGACAGTGGATGCCAGCAGCGGCAAATTGACTGTCATGATCGAGATCTTTGGCCGCAGCACGCCCGTGGATGTTGAAGCATGGCAGGTCGAGCGAGTTTAGTGACGGCGACGAAATACGATATCAGCTAAGAGTTGATCGCATAAAAGAGAATCGCAGAGCGAAATAGCGGAGAAGTCAGGTGGCGAAGAAAGAAGCGAAGATCAAGGCCCAGGTGAAAGTCCAGATTGCCGGTGGCAAGGCGACACCTGCTCCTCCAGTTGGTACGGCTCTCGGTCCTCACGGGATTAACCTCGGTCAGTTCGTCATGCAGTTCAACGAAAAGACGCGTGACCTGAACGGCATGATTGTGCCCTGTGTCGTGACAGTGTTCGAAGACCGTTCGTTCACGTTCGTACTCAAGAGTCCACCAGCCTCGGTGCTATTGAAGCAGGCCGCAAAGATTGCAACAGGTGCTCACAATGCTCGTACTGAAAAAGTCGGTACAGTGACTCAGGCTCAGTTGCTGGAGATCGCCAAAGCCAAATTTGAAGATTTGAATTCATCCAGCGTCGAGCAGGCTGCAAAGATGATCGCCGGAACCGCTCGCAGCATGGGCATCGAAGTGCTCTGATCAACGCGGTTCGTTAATTCAATCTGTCTCGTTCGATCAAGTTTATTTGCCGTTGTAGGTTACGAAATGCCACGCCAATCAAAGCGAATTAAGCATATCACGCAAATTCTGGAAGCGGCGACCAACGCTGATCTGCCAGGTGCGGTTGAACTATTGAAAAAGGTCGAAGGCGAGTTGCCTGCGAAGATTAAGAAGTGTCGTTTCGACCAGACGGTCGCAATCGCCGTACGCTTGGGTGTTGATCCTAAGCAGGCCGATCAGATCGTCCGTGGATCGATTGTGTTGCCCCACGGGATTGGTAAATCACAACGCGTGCTGGTCTTCACTCAGGGCGATAACGTCGGTGTTGCGACGGCTGCCGGAGCCGATCTGGTCGGCGGCAAAGAGTTGGCCGACAAGATTAAGGGCGGATTCATGGATTTCGATGTCGCGATCGCGACACCGGACATGATGGGTGTTGTCGGTCCGCTCGGTAAAATCCTGGGACCTCGCGGTTTGATGCCGTCGCCTCGAGCTGGCACCGTCACACAGGACGTGGCGTCGGCTGTACGCGAATACAAGGCTGGTAAGGTCGAATTCCGCGTCGATTCAGGTGGCAACGTTCACTGCGTTGTCGGTAAGTTGTCGTTCGATCACCAGAAGTTGGTAGAAAACGCGGAAGCCCTGCTGAAATACATTCGCTCGCTGAAACCAGCGACTTCCAAAGGTCAATACATTCGCAACATTTGCATCGGTGCGACAATGACACCCAGCATCACAGTTGCGGTCTAGTTCGAATTCAAGTCAAACTTCTGATAAGTTGAAGCGTCATGAGCAAATTCGTCAAAGATCTGATGATCGACGGCATTCAAAAGGTTGTCGGAGACTGTCGCGAAGTCGTGGTGTTGGACGTGTCGAAAGTCGACGCAGTCAGTGCCAACCGACTGCGAATCGCTCTGCGCAAGAAGAACATCCGGTTATTGGGTGTGAAGAATGCGGTCGCTCGTCGTGCGTTGAGTCAAATTGGTCTGTCAGGTGCCGGCCCCGCTCTGGTGGGCCCGTCGACGCTGGCGTTCGGCGGCGAAGACATCGTCGCTCTGTCACGAGAGTTGACGGAGTGGGCGGCCAAGATCAAGGTTTTGGAAATCAAGGGTGGGGGACTGGGCGAAACCGCACTGACCGCACCCGATGTCGAGACTCTCAGCAAGAGTCCGGGACGTAAGGAAATGTTGTCGCAACTGGTGGGATTAATCCTTTCGCCAGGAGCACAACTGAACGGAGCGTTGCTGGGAGCCGGTGGGAAACTGGCGGGGCAAGTTAAGAAACATGCTGACCGCGAGGAATAGTCGAAGAGGAATCTCGCTCGGATGGTTTGGGCGGTCTGGATTTCGACTGGGAACGATTTTACAGAGCTATTAAGAAAGGTTGACTGGAATGACTGAAGCGACGTTCGACGCCGCGACCAAAGAGTTGGGCGATAAAATTGTTGGGCTGACCCTGCTACAAGCCAAGGCGCTGTCGGACTATTTGAAGGAAGTCCACGGCATTGAGCCCGCCGGCGGCGGCGTGATGGTGGCAGCGGCTCCAGGTCCTGGTGGTCCGGGTGCTCCGGCTGCTGAAGCGAAGACCGAATTCGACGTGATTTTGACGGGTTTTGGCGACGCCAAAATCAACGTCATCAAGGTTGTCCGTGGCGCAACGGGTCTCGGCCTGAAGGAAGCCAAGGACCTGGTCGAAGGCGTGCCCAAGCCATTGAAGACCGCTGTTTCGGAAGAAGATGCCAAGAAGTTGAAGGCCGAAATCGAACAAGCTGGCGGTACTTGCGAGATCAAGTAACTCTGTTTCGTTCGCCTCCTGCTGCCCAAACCATATTGTGCTGACGTGTACTGTTTGAATTTGGTGTCCTGATTGGCCCGGAAAGAGCCTTGTTCTTTCCGGGCTGATCGCCCTTGTACTGTCAGGTATTTGAACTGGCTTCTCGCCAGTCTCGGTTCCGGGCAGTGTCAGACGAGACTTGCGGCCTTCGCCGTGAGGTCAGCAGGTATCTTGAGTTGAGTTTTTGCGATCGTCGAGATCGCTGTGACCTGAAAAGTTATGGTGCCGCTTTCGGCGCATTTTGCGTTCGTCGAAACATAACTGATGTTGGGTTACCAATAAGGGATTTTGATCGATGCCAATTCCTGCCATTCGCGTTGTTGAAACTCATGAAATCCGTACTTTCGGGGCGATCCAGGGAACATTTGAGATTTCGGATCTGACCAAAATCCAAACGGACTCATATGTTCGATTCCTGCAACTGGAGGCTGATGCACGCGAGCGCAAGGACGAAGGCCTCGAAGCCATCCTCCGCGAAGTCTTCCCGATCGAAAGCTATGATGGGAAGTACCGACTTGAATACATTAAATACGAACTTGGCAAACCACGCTATACCCAATTGGAATGCCGCCAACTGCGGCTGACCTTCGGCCGCCCCTTCCGCATCTGGCTGCGCCTGATCAAAGAACAACCGATCGAAGAAGAAGTCTATCTTGGCGACATGCCGATCATGATCGGTGGCGGTGAATTCATTATTAACGGGGCTGAGCGTGTCGTCGTCAGCCAGTTGCACCGATCGCCCGGGGTGGATTTCGTCCAAGGTGCTGAACCAGGCGAGCGCAAGCAATTCTCGTGTCGTGTCATCCCTGAACGCGGTAGCTGGATTGAAATTGTCATTAGCAAACGCGATACGCTGGGTGTGCGTATCGATCAGAGCGGCAAGTTCTCGGCGATGACGTTCCTCCGTGCGATGAATCCGGAATATGGAACCAGTACCGGACTCGTGAAGCTGTTTTATAAGACCGGAACAGTCAAAACGAACAAGGACGATGCCGTTGCCTTATTGACCGGCAAATACGCCGCCGAGGACATTGTTTATCCCGCCAAACATGAAAAATGCGGTGAAATCGTCTGTGAATTGGGTCAGCAGATCACGAAGCAGATTGCGGAGGAGATTCGCAACTCAACTCTGAAGTCGGTTGAGATCATCGAAGAGATGGATGACCTGTTGGCTCTGTCCAGCATTCTGGAAGACCCGACCGTCACGCACGAAGATGCATTGCTGCGAATCTATCAGCGATTGCGTCCGGGCAATCCGCCTCAGCTCGAAAAGGCCATCGAACTGTTCAATGAGAAGTTCTTCGACGCCAATCGCTACCGCTTGGGTCGTGTCGGTCGATTCCGTATCAACCGCAAGTTCGATCAGGACATCCCCGACACCGAGATGACCCTGAAAGCCGAAGACATTGTCAATTCGATTCGCTATGTGATTAAGCTGCGAGTCGGCGATCAGATGGCCCACGTCGATGACATCGACAACCTGGGTAATCGGCGTTTGCGAACGATCGACGAATTGGCTGCGGAAGAAATTCGAAAAGGCTTCTTGAAGCTGCGACGAACCGTTCAGGAACGTATGCAGATGAAAGACGTCGAAGAAATGTCGCCTCGGACCCTGGTCAACCCCAAGAGTGTTTCGGCGGCGATCGAATACTTCTTCGGACGTGGTGAGTTGTCACAGGTCGTCGACCAAACGAATCCATTGGCGACGTTGACCCACGAACGGCGTCTTAGTGCTCTGGGACCTGGCGGTTTGAACCGCAAACGAGCTGGCTTCGAAGTGCGCGACGTGCACATCTCGCACTATGGACGAATCTGTCCGATCGAAACGCCTGAAGGTACCAACATCGGTCTGATTTCGAGCCTCAGCATTTTCGCAAAGGTCGATGACTACGGCTTCCTGATCACTCCGTATCGAACCGTCGTCGGCCGCAAGGTCAGCGACGAAGTCAAATGGCTGCGCGCCGACGAAGAATCGCGCGTGTTTATCGCTCCGGCGGATACACCCGTTCGCGACGGCAAGCTGGCTGACGACCGCGTGATGGCTCGATTCCATAACGACGTGGTCTGGATGTCAGCGACCGATGTGCATTACATCGACGTGTCGTCGTGCCAGATGGTGGGTGTGTCTGCCGGTCTGATTCCGTTCCTGGAACACGACGATGCCAACCGTGCACTGATGGGTTCGAACATGCAGCGGCAAGGGGTGCCATTGTTGGTGGCAGAGTCTCCGCTGGTTGGTACCGGCCTGGAAGCGGCTGTGGCCGAAAGCTCAGGTATGGTGCTGCGAGCCGAAAAGTCGGGTAAGATCACCTACGTTGATGCTGACCGCATTGAACTCGACGGCAAATCGTTCCCGCTTCGTAAGTACACGGGCCTCAACGAGCGAACCTGCTTGAATCAGCGTCCTATCGTCAAGTTGGGACAGCGCGTCAAGAAGGGTGAAATCCTGTGTGACAGCGCGGCGACGTCCAAAGGCGAACTGGCACTCGGACGAAACGTACTGGTCGCGTTCATGTCGTTCGATGGATTCAACTTCGAAGACGCCATCATCCTCTCGGAGCGTCTGGTGAAGGAAGACGTCTACACGTCGATCCATATCGACGAATTTGATGTCGAAGTCCGTGAAACCAAGCTGGGTCGCGAAGAGTTCACACGCGATATTCCCAACGTCAGCGAAAAGGCCCTGCGTCACCTGGACGACGAAGGGATCGTCAAGATGGGGACCTATGTCGAACCGGGCGATATCCTGGTCGGCAAAGTGTCGCCCAAGGCCAAGACGGAATTGACGCCAGAAGAAAAGCTGTTGCACGCGATCTTCGGTCGTGCGGGCGAAGATGTGAAGAACGAATCACTAGAAGTACCCAGCGGTACAGAAGGGATCGTGATTCATACCGAGAAATTCTCGCGACGCATGAGCTTGTCGGAAGGCGATCGCAAGAAGTTCGAAGCCGATCTGAAAAAAGTGGAAGACACTGGCAACGAAACGATTGCCGCGGCCTTCCGTGAATTCCTGAAGGAATTCGAAAAGGCTCTGGAAAAGAAGCTGACCGACGACGACAGCCGCGATATCCGATCCATTGCGGACGACAAATTCATCGCGACTTACGCCGAGAACTTCTTGGGCAAGTTCGAGAATCTGGATGTGAAGAGCCCTCAGAAGCGATCGGAATGCAAGAAGGTCATCAAGGAATTCTGGGGACCGGTTGAAGAAGCGATTGATGCTCGGGATCGCAAGCTGAATACGATGAAACGCGGCGATGAACTGCCAAGTGGCGTGCTGCAGATGGTCAAGGTCTATGTCGCATCGAAGCGACAGATTTCGGTCGGTGACAAGATGGCCGGTCGCCACGGAAACAAAGGGGTGATTTCGAAGATTCTGCCGGAAGAGGACATGCCGTTCCTCGCCGATGGAACTCCAGTCGACATCATTCTGAATCCACTGGGAGTGCCTAGCCGTATGAACGTGGGTCAGATTCTGGAAACCCACCTTGGTTGGGCTGCCGCCAAGTTGGGCTTCAAAGTCCGTAGCCCTGTGTTCGACAGCCCGAGCGAAGATACCATTCGCTCGCTGTTGAAAGACGCCGGACTGCCCGAAGACGGAAAGGCACAGTTGCACGATGGACGAACCGGTGAGCCGTTCGAGCAGAAAACGACCGTCGGTTACATCTACATGTTGAAGCTGCACCACCTGGTTGAAGACAAGGTGCATGCGCGAGCCACAGGACCGTACTCGCTGATCACACAGCAACCGCTCGGTGGCAAGGCCCGATTCGGTGGACAGCGATTCGGTGAGATGGAAGTGTGGGCACTGGAAGCCTACGGGGCCGCCTACATTCTGCAAGAACTGTTGACGGTCAAGAGCGACGATGTGGAGGGACGTACAAAAATCTACGAGTCGATGGTCAAGGGTGAAAACACACTGGAAGCAGGTACGCCCGCCAGCTTCGAGGTGTTGAATAACGAAATTCGAGGGCTGTGCCTCAATATGCAATTGGAAAAGAGCCCGACTTGAACTGAGTTTTTAACCCTCGGGACGTCAAATTGTCTGCTGCGACCACGGCGGACAGTGAAAACTCCCGAATGACTGACAACGTCCAACGAATTCGACTTCCGCCTGCCTAAGCAAGGAGCACGCTGTGAGCGTCGGTGAAACCACATACGATCGCGTCAACGAGTATTCAGCAATCAAGATTGGTCTGGCCAGCCCGCAAGACATCCGCAGCTGGTCGTTCGGCGAAGTAAAAAAGCCCGAGACCATCAACTATCGTACTTATCGTCCTGAGCGTGACGGTTTGTTCTGCGAACGCATTTTCGGACCTGAAAAGGATTGGGAATGTGCGTGCGGAAAATACCGCGGCATGAAATACAAAGGGATGATCTGCGATCGTTGCGGCGTGAAGGTCACGCATAGCCGCGTGCGCCGCAAGCGCATGGGTCACATTGAACTGGCCGCTCCCGTTGTTCACATCTGGTTCTTCAAGTCGATGCCCAGCCGTCTGGGTGCGCTGCTGAACGTCAAAACCACGGCCCTCGAAAAAGTCGTCTATTTCCAGGACTACATCGTCCTGGATCCGGGCGATACTCCGCTGCGTAAAGGCCAGTTGCTGACGGAAGAAGAAGCACGTCAGGCCAAGGCCAAATATGGCGAAGGCACATTCGAAATCGAAATGGGTGCCGACGCCGTTAAGAAACTGCTGACGGGCCTAAACCTGATCGAGTTGTCAGACCAACTGCGCGTGGAGCTTAAGAAGACCAGCAGCCAGCAGAAGAAGAAAGAACTGATCAAGCGGCTGAAGATTGCCGAAGCGTTACGCGACAGTGACAACAAGCCCGAATGGATGGTGCTGGACTGCGTGCCAGTGATTCCTCCCGATCTTCGTCCACTCGTGTTGCTCGATTCTGGTAACTTCGCCACCAGCGATTTGAACGACCTGTATCGCCGCATCATCAACCGCAACAATCGGTTGAAAAAGCTGGTCGACCTGAACGCTCCCGAAGTCATCGTGCGTAACGAAAAACGCATGCTGCAGCAATCAGTCGATGCCTTGTTCGACAACAACCGCTGCAAGCGACCTGTGCTCGGTTCATCGAACCGTCCGTTAAAATCCTTGACCGACATGATCAAGGGCAAGCAAGGTCGATTCCGCGAAAATCTGCTCGGTAAGCGCGTTGACTACTCAGCACGAAGCGTGATCGTCGTCGGTCCGAATCTGGAACTGCATCAGTGCGGTCTGCCCAAGAAGATCGCGTTGGAACTTTACCAGCCGTTCATCATTCGACGACTGAAAGAACTGGGTCACGCCGACACGATCAAAAGTGCAAAGCGGATGCTCGAACGTCGTGACGAAGAGGTGTGGGATATTCTCGAAGAAGTCATCACCAATCATCCGGTGTTGCTGAACCGAGCTCCAACTCTGCACCGAATGGGCATTCAGGCGTTCGAACCGATCCTGGTCGAAGGGAACGCCATTCGAATCCACCCGCTGGTCTGTAAGGGCTTTAACGCCGACTTCGACGGCGACCAGATGGCCGTGCACTTGCCGCTGTCGATTGAGGCGCAGGTCGAAGCCACCACGCTGATGATGTCGACGAACAACATCTTCAGTCCGTCAAACGGGGCTCCGATTATCAGTCCGTCACAAGACATCGTGATGGGTTGCTATTACGTCACGCTGAAGAAGGCGGATCGACCCGGAAACGGCATGATCTTCGCCTCGACTCAGGAAGTGCATACCGCCTACTTGCTGGGCAAGGTGACACTGCACACGACGATCAAGGTGCGGATGCCGAAAGACAAACGCGTCAAGGGTGAAGGTTCCGATGATTACACACTGGGCGGTGTTGTCGAAACCAGTGTCGGACGCATCATGTTCAACGACATCCTGCCACTGAAAATGGCGTTCTACAACCAGACCATGAAGAACAAAGATCTGGCGAACGTTATTTCCGACTGCTACCTGGAACTCGGGCGGCGCGAAACGATCAAGTTGCTCGACCGGATGAAGGAAGTTGGTTTCCGCGAGTCGACCCGCAGTGGTCTGTCGTTCGCCGCCAGCGATTTGAAGACACCCGATAACAAGGAAAAGGTGATCACCGCCGCCGAAGGCACGGTGCTGAAGAAGCAGAAGCTGTACGAGAAGGGCGTCATCACAGCGAAGGAACGTTACGAACAGGTTCTTGACACTTGGACGCACGCCAGCGATCAGATCAAGATCGCGATGATGGATGCGTTCAAGAACGACCATCGCGACAACGGCGCCTACGTCAATCCCGTGTACCTGATGGCCGACTCGGGTGCTCGAGGGGGCCAGGAACAG